>OHWD01000010.1_pt1 | contig 74164 bp, 74 predicted proteins | sample 1579611 | NCBI WGS metagenome assembly OHWD01 (sample SAMEA3882533, study PRJEB24775) | human gut metagenome | biome: human-associated habitat; feature: intestine environment; material: feces | place: Netherlands | collected 2009/2010
TTCGAGTGTAGAGACTTTATACGGTGTGCCTAAGGTTTTAAACTATGGCAAAGAGAAAGTCCAGACTACAAACACATTTCTAATGTGGTAATGAAAATTATAGTAGTATGAATCAGTAGGTCATCTGTTCGAATCAGATAAGTGGCTCCAATTACTTAGAACTAGGTTTGTTGTACAACTTGCCTAGTTCTTTGTCATATATGAAATAAATTTCATATATGACGAAGAACTTTAATTATTTATACAAGGAGAAAAACGTTTTATTATGAATTGTTTGAACTGTAATCAAAAAATAAGTAGTAAAAATAAATTTTGTAGTAATAAATGCCAAAAAGAGTATGAATATAAAAACTATATTGAGAGATGGAAAAGCAATCAGGAAACAGGATTAAGAGGAGAATATCAAATTTCTATGCACATAAAAACATATTTATTTAAAAAATATAATAATAAATGTGCAAGATGTGGTTGGGGAGAAGTAAATAAGTATACTAATAATATACCACTAGAAGTGGAACATATTGATGGGAATTATCAAAATAATAAAGAAGAAAATTTGATATTACTATGTCCTAATTGTCATTCATTGACTGAAACGTATAAAGGAGCGAATTTAAATCATGGAAGAAAACAGAGAAAAAAGTATAGTTAATAAAGTTGTTGTTGTAACAGGAGGCTCTAGAGGAATAGGAGCCCAAATAGTAAAAACATTAGCAAATGAAAATTATAAAGTAATATTAAATTATAATAATTCAAAAGAGCAAGCAGAAAAAATACAACAAGAATTATTAGAACAAGGAAATGAGATTGAAATAATAAAAGCAGATGTTTCTAAAAGAGAAGAGACCGAAAAGTTGATACAATTTGCAATAAATAAATTTAATAAAATTGATGTTTTAATTAATAATGCAGGAATATCTCAAGAAGGATTATTTACTGATGTAACAGAAGAAGAATGGCAAAAAATAATAAATACAAATTTAAATTCAGTATTTTATTGTAATCAACAAGCACTTAAATATATGATACCAGAACAACAAGGATGCATTATAAATATTTCGTCTATTTGGGGAGAAACAGGGGCATCTTGTGAAGTAGCATATTCAACAACTAAAGCTGCAATAAATGGAATGACAAAAGCATTAGCAAAAGAAGTTGGACCATCAAATATAAGAGTAAATGCAATTGCACCTGGAATAATAGACACAGACATGAATAGAAATTTAACGAATGAAGAGCTTGAACCAATAAAAGAGCAAATACCATTAAATAAAATAGGAAAAGCTCTGGATATTGCTAAATGCGTAAAATGGCTTATTGAAGATGAGTACACAACAGGTCAAATTATTTCTATAAATGGTGGTTGGTATATATAAAAAAATAGCAAGTTATTAACTTGCTATTTTTTTATTATTCTATTATTTTTCTTTTATAATTTCCAGAGATCAATTTTGGCAAATATGTAATAAGCTTATATACCGCTAAACGAACTTTTTTACTCCAAATATATGACTTTCTTAATTTTCTAGGAGCATCTAAGAATGATTTTTCTTTTACAACTAAAGCAAGTTCTACTTTTTCAATAGGAAAGACATAGTTTTGACCACCATTATTATCCCATTCGTTTTTAGAATTTCTAAAACAGAAATTAAAAGTTTCACTAGAAATTAGCTCAACTTCAGCCTGAAAGCCAAGTTCAGTTTTTTCCATTTTAATTTCACCGATATTATCCCAGTTTAAACCAAATCCATAATGAATATAAACTTCCTCACAGTTATCTTGAAAAAGTTTGCCTGCATATGAAATTTTCACTTTTGAATTTTCAACTAATTTATCTGTATTAAAGAAAATATTTTTTATTAATTCCATTTAAAATTTCTCCTTATTTATCTCTTGTTTAACTAATTGTATATTATAATATTAAAAAAAATATAATTCAAGTATTTTTGACAAAAAAACTATTAATTTGTGCCAACAACTTTGCCAACAATATAAAATTCGTCTTTAGGGTCCAAGCATATATCTGGAATTTCCTTATCTTCCGCTCTTAGAACAAGTCCGTCTTTACGAATAATAAACTTACGAATTAAAAGCTTATCATTGTAACTAAACAAACCAATATCTCTATTATCAAGAGGAGTATTAAATTCAATATATGCATAAGAATCTTTTTTTAGTTTTGGCTCCATAGATGTATCAGTTATTTTTACTGCAATAGATGCACCAGAAACAGTGGTAGGGCAATCTATTAAGCCACCTAACAAATCAAAAGTAGGCACTTTATCATATGGAATATGTGATACTACTTTATATCCCAACTGTTCTTCTGTAAGTTCTCTATCATATGTATACATTAAAGGACGATATGGAATGCCCATTGTTTTGCATAAATTTTTTAACACCTTATGACTAGGATTTCTTTCACCCTTTTCAATATGAGTTAAGTGACCAGTATTGATATTTGTACCTTGAGCAACGCCAGCTTTTGTAAGTTTCTTTTCTTTACGAATGTATGCAATCATATGACCTAACATAACAATACCTCTTCTTCCAAAATTTTCTATAAGTATTATATTAAAAAAATAAAAAGTTGTCTAGTATAAAATGATAAAAAAATATAAATTATGACAAAATATAAATAAATTTTTATTGTAAATTGAATAAATATGTGGTAATATTATTTTATACAAAAGTATATATTTAAACAAAGGGGAAGAGTATGGAAGGACAAGAAAATTTAGATAATCAAGAAGAATTAAAAAAAGAAGAAACTCCTGAAAATAATGTACAAGAAGAAATAGTAGAAAATAAGGAAACGGAAGAGAAAAAAGAGGATAATGATAAGACGGTGGAAGAAGATTCTATGAAGTTTAAAAAGGCAGAACCTTCTAAAAAACAAAAATCAAACAAAGTGATTCCAATAGTTGTATCTTTATTTATTGTTTTATTTGTTATGATATTTTCAGTAGTATTTGCTTTATTTAATATGAATAATGAAAAAATACTAAAAGGAATATCAATTTTAGGAATAGATATATCAGATTTAACTGTAGAAGAGGCGAAAACAAAAGTAAATAATGCAATTGAAGAAAGATTCAAAGATGAAAACAACAATTTAATATTAAAAATTGGAGAAAATGAAACAAGCGTAACAGCAAATACTTTTAATGCAAAATTTGATATAGATAATGCAGTAATAGAAGCAGATAACATTGGAAGAAATGGAAATATATTAACAAATAACTATTCAATTTTGTTTACAAAATTATTTAAAAAAGAAATTAAACCTAGGTTATATTTAGACGACAGTTTATTATCAGATACAATAAAAGATATTAATTCAAAGATGAAAGATGCAATTGTAGACAATAGTTATTATATTGAAAAAAACAATTTAATTATAGTAAAAGGAAAAGCTGGATATATAATAAAAACAGAAGAATTAAAAGAAAAAATATATGAACAAATAAGTAATATTCATACAAATTATCAAATTATAGAAATACCTGTAGAATATAAAGAGCCAGAACCTATAAATTTGCAGAAGATTCATGAAGAAATATATAAGGAACCACAAGATGCTTATGTACAAAAAAATCCAACAGTAGTTCATCCAGAAGTTAATGGAATTGACTTTAAAATTTCAGTAGAAGAAGCAGAAGAACTTTTAAAAGAAGATAAAGAAGAATATACAATTCCATTAAAAATAACTAAACCTAAAAAAACAATTAATAATTTAGGAGAAGAAGCTTTCCCAGATTTATTAGCAACTTTTTCAACAAGATTTGATGGAAGTAATTATAATAGAAATACAAATATAAAACTTGCAGCTAAAAAAGTTAATGGAACAGTTATATTACCTGGAGAAAAATTTTCATTTAACACAATAGTAGGTTCAAGAACAATTGAAGCAGGATTTAAAGAAGGAACAGCTTATGTTGGAGGAAAGGTAGTACCAGATGTAGGTGGTGGTGTTTGCCAAGTATCATCTACAATATATAACACAGCATTACTTGCAAATATGCAGATTGTTGAAAGAAGTAATCATATGTTTACAACAGGATATGTAGCAGCAAGTAGAGATGCAACAGTTTATTATGGTAGTTTAGACTTTGTATTTAAGAATTCAAGAAAATATCCTATAAAAATGGTGGCATCAGCAAATGGAGGAGTATGTAAGGTATCTATATATGGTATAAAAGAAGAGAAAGAATATGAAGTAATTATTCAATCTAAAATAACATCATATATTAATCCTACTACAATATATAAAGAAGATCCAACACTGGAAGAAGGAAAAGAAATTGTAGAACAAACAGCAATTACAGGTTGCAGAAGTGAAGGCTATAAAATATTAAAATTAAATGGAAAAATAGTATCACAGACCTTACTTTCTAAAGATACATATAAGTCTAGAAACAAGATAGTTAGAAGAGGAACGAAGAAAACAACGACAACACCAACTAAACCAGCTAATGAGAATACAACTAATACAGAAACTTCAAATACAACAACTAATGAGCCAACTACACCAGAAACAACGGAAAATAACACAACTGAATAATGTATAAAAGCACTGGTTTTTCTAGTGCTTTTATTGACTTTTAATAAGTATGCTTATATACTATACAAGGAAGTTAATAAAAAAATAATGAAATTTTTGATGTGTAAAATTAACTAAAAATCTAAAAGTCGTCAAAAACAAGGAAAGAAAGAGATTAAAGATGAATATTTATGAAGAAACTAAATTCTTAATGAAAAAATATAATATTAGCGCTAATAAAGATTTAGGACAGAATTTTTTAATTGATGATAATGTAATAGAAAATATTGTAGAAGCAGCAGAAATAAATGAAAAAGATTGTGTAATAGAAATTGGACCGGGATTAGGAACACTAACTAGTAGATTAGTAGAAAAAGCAGGAAAAGTAATTGCTATTGAATTAGATAAAAAAATGTTACAAATATTAAATGACAGATTTGCATTATACAATAATTTTTCACTTATAAATGAAGATGTATTAAAAGTAAATTTAAATGATTTAATACAACAAGAAAATACTCAAAATTATACAGTTAAAATTGTAGCTAATTTGCCATATTATATTACTACACCAATAATAATGAAACTATTAGAGGAGAAACTGAATATAGATAGTATAACAGTTATGGTTCAAAAAGAAGTGGCAGATAGATTGACAGAAATACCAGGAGGAAAAAATACTGGAGCAATTACATATTGTGTATATTATTATTCTGAGCCACAAGAAGTATTAACAGTGCCAAATACATCATTTGTTCCAGAGCCTAAGGTATGTTCAGAAGTGATAAAATTAAATATTAGAAAAGAGCCACCAGTAGTCTTAAAAGATGAAAAAATATTTTTTAAAGTTGTAAAAGCTAGTTTTATGCAAAGAAGAAAAACATTATTAAATGGACTAGCAAATGCAGGAATAGCTTCAAAAGAAAAGTTAAAAGAAATTTTACAAGAATTAAATTTATCAGAAAATGTAAGAGGAGAAAGCTTAGGTATAGAACAATTTGCAGAAATTGCGAACAAATTATGCTAAAATAAATTAACTAACTATTGACAAAACAGGGGGATTCGCCGTATAATAATAAAAGTTAGTTATATGCGTCATTAGCTCAGTTGGTAGAGCAGCAGACTCTTAATCTGATGGTCGGAGGTTCGACTCCTCTATGACGCACCAGAAGAAATAAAACACCGATTTTTCAAGGTTTTATTTCCTCACTATTCTTTGTGTTGCAACAGATTTAAGGTGTAAACCTAATCTGTTGTTTTTTTTAAAAATTTATACTGAATTATTAGAAATTATAATTTGCAATTTTATGTAAATTATGGTAAAATATAGTATATAGGTCTTACCTATTTTATATATATTTTCCTTTATTACACTAACGTTATAGTTAGTTTACAATATAATTTTTTACATAATATAGGAGGAAAAAGAAATGTTTTTAGAAACATTACCCTATGATGTCCTTACGTTCATGGAAACATTCATCTTAATTGTATTTATTGTAATTACGATGATTACAACCTTAAATGAAAGAAGGACATGGCTTCTTCTCACATATACCGTAATGGGATTTATTCTCACAGTGGTATGTGTGCTTCAGATTTCCATCGAAGTTGCAAACGGAAATGCTGCGTATCATACATCAATTTTGATGTCGATTATTGCAGCGCTCTGTACCACTATTTGGGCAGTGATGTACGGAATCAGAAGAAGATACAGGAGAAGAACAACAACAGAGGAAGAAGAATAAAAACATTGATAAACCGCTGTGGATTCACAGCGGTTTAATAATTTTTATCTAAATGAATTATTATTTTTTGTAAAGCTTTTTTACTTCTGGTAGATAATGTGTCAAAATATTCTTGCAATGTAGTATCCAGAGTATCATCCTTAGTTGTATATAAATTTTCAAACATAGCGTTAGGAGTTATTTCTAAAAAATTACACAAATTTAATAATGTTTGAATACTACCAACATTTCTACTATTTTCAATATTCCTTAATAAATCTATTGAAATATTTATTTTTTCAGCTAGAAATTCTTGCGTATAACCTCTTTTTAATCTAGCTTTTTTTATATTAGGACCGAGAATTTTTGCAACATCTTTGCCATCTAATAACAAATTAAACACCTACCTATTTAAAGTTCTATTTTAATATATCACTGGCTTAGAACTTGTAAAAGTGAATAAAAATACCGTAAAATACTAATAAAACAACAATTACATAATATAAGTATGAACGATATTAATACAAAATATTCAAAAAATGACATTTTTCAACGAAAAAGTATTGACAATTTTAAAACGTTTGTATATTATTTAAATAAATAATATAGAAAAGGAGATAGAAAACAAATGAAGAAAACATTTAAAAACACAGCGGGAATTACGCTAATAGCCCTAGTAGTAACTATAGTAGTACTTTTAATACTAGCGGGAGTGAGCGTAAATGCACTATTTGGAGATAGTGGAATAATAGAAAAAGCAAAAGACGCTCAAAACAAAATGAATCTAGCTATAGAAAATGACCAAAAAGGTATAAATGAATTAAGCAAATGGTTAGATAATCAAGTGAATAGAACAACAGGAGGAGATGATCCAGTAACTCCAACAGGAAATTGGACACAAAACAAAACATCAGTAACAAATGGAACTACAACATATACAGTAGGAGACGATTATACTTATGATTGTGGGGTTTCAGGATACACTGGTGTTTGGAAAGTATTAGGAGCAGAAAATGGAAAACTTCTAATAATGTCAACAGTAGATGTAGGAACTTTACAATTATCAGGAAAAGATGGATATAACACTGGAATAAGTCAATTAAATACAATGTGTGCTCAATATGGAACAAATGCAAGAAGTATAAAAGTAGAAGATATAAATAGAGTAACAGGATATGATCCGACTAACCAAGGAGATGGAACAGTTTTTGGTGCGGGACAATTTTATGAATATGGAAATAAAGTAACATATACAGCAAGTGGAAGTTCGGCAACTAATGGAAAAACATACACAGGAAGTATAAGTTATGAACATCCAGATGGAAGAAAAATAGGAACAGACAATGTAACTTCAATAACAGTAGAAAGTACTGCTTATTACTATTACCCATACTCATTAACAACAAGTAGTAGTACAACAGGAGAATGTAAAGGAATAGCAACAGATTCACCAGCATATGAAATGTTATTTGGAAAAGCATCAGATACAAGTGATGGTAGTGGAAATGCATTCTGGCTTGCGTCTTCGTATGTGTATGCGTACTCTAGCCTTTCGGACTTTGGTTTGCGCATTGTGGACTCTGTTGGCCGCGTGGACGGCTATAACTTGTGGAGCTCGCGCGGTTACACTAACTACCCTTCGTTAGGCGTGCGTGCCGTAGTTTCTCTATAATCTGGAATCCCCTCCGAGAAAATAGAAAACTATATATGGCACAAATTTAAAATATATAAATAAGCAATCTTCAAGCTTGACAGGCCTTGTGTCTGTCAGCTTGATTTTTTTATGCCATGAAACTGGAAAAATTTTGAAATAAAAACAGAAAAAAGTATTGACAAGCTTAAAATGGTTTGTATATAATTTGAAATATACAAAAGAAGAAAAGGTGGTTAATATGGCTGTAACTACAATAATAAAAACTATAAAATCAATACATCCAGATAGTATAATATTGGTTAAAGTTGGAAAATTTTACAATGTATATGGGAAAGATTCATATATATTATCATATTTTTTCAATTATAAATTAAAAGAATTGGATGGAATAGTAAGCTGTGGTTTTCCAATAGAAAGCATAAATAAAATAATGGCAAAATTAGAAAATAAAAAGATTAATTATTTGATTGTAGATAGAAGAAATAATTATGATGTTGATGAATTTTATGACAATAAAAATTTAAATACATATAACCAGACATATGAAAAAGCAAAACAATATATAAATTCAAAGCACAGAGTTGATAAAATATATCAATATCTAATACATAATTTAAATAATAAAAAATTAATAAATCAAATGGAAAAAGTGATTATAAATGAAGGAAGAAAAGTTTAAAATACTACAATTTATAAGGGAATTTATTGTAAGAGTTGAAAATGAATTAGAAAATTTCCCTAAAAAAGATATAGAAATAAAGAAAAGAATAAAAGATATAAGTTATGAATTATTAGAATTAGTATATAGAGCAAATTTGCTAGAAGAACCTAAAGAAAAAAAGAACTTACTTATAAAAGCAATAGCAAAAGTAAAAATAATAGATTTTTTAATAAACTTAAGTTATGATAGAGAATTACTACCACAAAAAAGGTATATTAAATTATCTGAAAAATTGGATGATATAGTTAAATATATATCAGGCTTATTAAAAACATATAATAAGCAACAATAGGGCATAGTTGTCTGGCTTGCGTCTTCGTATGTGAATGCGAACTCTAACAATTCGAACTTTGGTTTGCGCAATGTGAACTCTGATGGCAACGTGAACAACTATAACTTGTGGAACTCGAACGGTAACACTAACAACCCTTCGTTAGGCGTGCGTGCCGTAGCTTCTAAAAAACTGTGGTTACTATTACTAAGGTATAGTAAGAGAAGTTTTAGATAGAAACAAACTAATGTCCTTTAGTTTAAGTTATTCTTAAACTATAAACTAAAAATAGATAAATATATTTGTTAGTAACTTTTTAGCGAAGAGGAGTATATTTTAGTACTATTTTTGAGAGGAGAGTGTACAACTCTTCTTTTTATTATTACGTAAGCTATCATAACAAATTATACTACTTACTATGCAAGATAAATTTATTTTATTATTTTTGTATAAATGCAAGTTTTTTCTAAGCTTACGTTTAACAGTTCTATATCTTGCATATTTCCCATTAGAATCTCTACCAAGAAATATGAAATTATTAGTATCTCTATAAATTCTTGTTTTCTTATTTAAAAATAATTTTTCTTTCGATAAGAATTCTTTAATTTGTTCTAAACAATATTTTAAATATTCTTTTGAATGATGAAATAATAAAAAATCATCTTGATATCTTACATAGTATTTTATTTTTAACACTTCTTTAATATAATGGTCTAAATCATTTAAATAAAAAATTGCCAAAACTTGGCTTGTCATAGCACCTATTCCTAAACCGTTTTCTTCACTATCTATTATATCAAAAACAATTTTTAATGCCTCTACATCGTTTATTTTTCTTTTGAGTTTTTCTTTTAAAATATCATGGTCAATACTTGCAAAAAATTTACTTACATCAGCTTTTAAAATATAATATCTTTTGTACTTGATTTTACAAATTCTATGAAAATTAGAAGCCAGTTCTAGTCCTTTGCTGGTTCCCATATCTTTTCTGCTGGCTACATTTATACTTAACAAACAAGGAAGAAGAGCAGGGTATAAAATATATCTTGCCACTAAATGATTTACAATTTTGTCCTGAACATTTTGGCTTACTATGCGTCTTTCTTTTGGCTCATAAATTGTAAATATATTAACAGGACCGAGGAACATAAGCTCTATCCTTCAAAATATTATAAACTCTTGATACATAAGTAGCTTTATATTCTTTTAGATTAGCCACTTTCCTTTTACTTTTAGTATTTCTACAAACCTCATTAAATACATTTAAAATATTTTCAAAATTATAAATACTATCATATAGATTTTTTTTTCTTTTCATTTACTTTACAGTCCTTAATTTATCTTGTATTTTGTACAAAAAGTCATAAGCCTGACTAATTGATAAATCATCAATTTTTAATTTTAATATTTCATCTGCCATTACTTCTAATTGTTTGTTACTTAAGTAACTATTAGAATTTATTGGAGTTTCTTGAACATCAAAAGAAACTATTTCAATATTGTATGGAGTGCTTTTTAATAAGGTTAAATATTTTTGCAAAGAATTACAAGGAAATCCGCATTTAACAACAGTTTCATTGAGATTACCAAGTTTTAAATTTAACAGGTTAGAAACAATTTTAGCATCTTCATCTATAAAAATAAAAAATAAACCAGCTTTAAATAAATATAAAGTGTTAGGAGTGTAATTGTCAGAAGTTTTTAATTTTTGATATTTATCATATATTTTACTCATTAAAATCTTTCCTTTCATCTTTTGTAACAAATTCTAAAAAGAACTTTTATTTTTTAATAAATTAATTTTCTTTTGTATTATCATTTTCCATTTTTATCCTCCATTTCCATATACTGTATATAAATATACTATATAAAAAAACAACTGTCAATAGGTAATATTATATGCTAATATACTACATATAAGTATACTATACGTAAAATGAGTAATACTATATATTGGAGGGATAAAATGGAGAATTTTGGAAAAGTTGATATTATATTAGATAAATATTTAAAAGAACATAATATAAGCAGATCTAGTTTAACTAGAAAAACAGAATTGCAATATAGTCAAATTTTAAGATATTGTAGAAACGAGGTTCAAAAAGTTGACCTAACAATCTTGGCAAAATTATGTACTGTATTACAATGCGATATACAAGATATATTGCAATTAACTCGAGAAACAGAAAAATAATTATAAAAAACTACTTTAAATTTAAAAAAATGTGGTATAATGAGACAGGATGAAAGGGGAAAATATTATGTTAGAGATATTCAGAACAGATTTAGAAACAAATAAAACAGAAATTGTAACCAAATATGAAAAAGGTAATTGGATCAATATGATATCCCCGAGCGAAGATGAGATAATGGATGTGTGTAAAAATTTAAAAATAAATGAAGACTTTATCCGTTATGCATTAGATTATGAAGAAAAAGCCAGAATTGATGTTGAAGAAGATGACAATACCATATTATTTATAATAGATGTTCCAATCAGAGAAAGAGAAGGAGACTCATTAATTTATACAACAATGCCGATTGGTATTATCTTTGTTAGAGATGATTATTTAATTACTGTATCAATAAAGGAAAATAGTATTATTCAAGATTTAAAGAAAAATGATATGAGAAATATTATTACATACAAAAAAAGTAGATTTTTATTACAAATATTATATAGTAATGCTTCAATGTATTTAAATTTATTAAAGAAAATAAATAAAGAAACTGAAATTGCGGAGTCGATACTAAAAAACTCAATGAAAAATAGAGCATTGTTAAAATTATTAAACTTAGAAAAGAGTTTAGTGTATTTTACAACATCTTTAAAATCAAATGAAGTTGTAATGGAAAAAACAATGCGTGGAAAAATAATTAAATTATATGAAGAAGACGAAGATATATTAGAAGATTCTATTATTGAAAATAAACAAGCTATTGAAATGGCTAAAATATATAGTGATATTTTAAATGGAACAATGGATGCATATGCTTCAATAATTTCCAACAACTTAAACAGAGTTATGAAGTTTTTAACATCAATAACAATTATCTTATCAATACCAACAATGATAGCAAGCTTTTGGGGAATGAATGTGCCAGTTCCAATGCAAAATAATCCATATGGATTTATAATATTAATTGGATTTTCAGTAATAATTTCGGTGATTGCAACGGTATGGCTTAATAAAAGAGATATGTTAAAATAAATTGTAAAAATTCTCCTTTAATGGAAAAAATAATAAAATGCAAAAAGTATAAAATGACGAAAAATGAATATACTTTATAGTGAAAACTTTTAAAATTATTTTTAAAGGAGGATGTAATATAATGAAGGTAATAGATACAATTGCTTTAGTTTTAATAATAATAGGAGCAATTAACTGGGGATTAGTAGGAATATTTAATTTCAATTTAGTAGATGCAATATTTGGTTCTATGTCAGTTATAAGTAGAATAATTTATATTCTAGTAGGAATTTCTGGATTATGGGCAATAAAATTATTATTTGATAGATAAAACTTAATTAAGCCTGGATTGCAAAAGCAATTCAGGCTTTTTTTCTTTACAAACTAGAAAAATATGGTATAATATACAAAGTATGTAATAGTAAGGAGGAAAAGAAATGCTTACGGCTACAGGAGTAACAATTAGATTTGGAAAAAGAACATTATTTGAAGATGTAAATATAAAATTTAACAAAGGATGTTGTTATGGAATTATAGGTGCAAATGGTGCAGGAAAATCAACATTTTTAAAAGTTTTATCAGGAGAACTTGAACCAAGTAAAGGTGAAGTAACAAAGGAAAAAACAGAAAGATTATCTGTTTTAAAACAAGACCACTTTGCTTTTGAGGAATATACTGTTATGGACACAGTAATTATGGGAAATGATGAACTATATAAAATAATGAAGGAAAAGGATGCAATATATGCAAAGCCTGATTTTTCAGAAGAAGATGGAATGAAAGCTGCTAAATTAGAAGAGCGTTTTGCAGAACTAGATGGTTGGAATGCTGAGTCAGATGCGGCAGTGTTATTAAATGATTTAGGAATAGCACCAGAAAAACATTATGAACTTATGAGCAACCTAGAAGCAAAAGATAAAGTAAAAGTATTGCTAGCACAAGCATTGTTTGGAAATCCAGATATACTTTTACTTGATGAGCCTACAAATGATTTAGACTTAAAAAGTATTAGCTGGCTTGAAGAATTTTTAATAAACTTTGAAAATACAGTTATTGTTGTATCACATGATAGATATTTTTTAAATAAAGTTTGTACACATATTGCAGATGTTGACTTTGGAAAAATTAAAGTATACCCAGGAAACTATGATTTCTGGTATGAGTCTAGCCAACTTGCATTAAAGCAAATGAAAGAAGCAAACAAAAAGAAAGAAGAAAAAATTAAAGAATTACAAGACTTTATTGCAAGATTTAGTGCAAATGCTTCAAAATCAAAACAAGCAACATCTCGTAAAAAATCATTAGAAAAAATTGAATTAGATGAAATTAAACCATCTAACAGAAGATATCCATATGTTGATTTTAAACCGGATAGAGAACCAGGAAAAGAAATTTTACACGTTAAAAATATATCTAAAACAATAAATGGAGAAAAAATATTAGATAATATTTCATTTACAGTAAAACAAGATGATAAAATAGCATTTTTGGCAGATAATGAAAATGCAAAAACTGTATTATTTCAAATTATAGCAGGTGAACTTGAACCAGATGAAGGTGAAGTAGTATGGGGTACAACAATTACATCAAGCTATTTTCCAAAAGATAATAACTATTTATTTGAATCAGATTTATCAATTACAGATTGGTTAAGACAATATTCAAAAGATCCTGATGAAACTTATGTAAGAAGCTTTTTAGGAAGAATGTTATTTTCAGGTGAAGAAGCACTTAAAAAAGTAAATGTACTTTCAGGTGGAGAAAAAGTAAGATGTGTTCTTTCAAAAATGATGTTATCAGGAGCAAACTTTTTAATTTTTGACGAACCAACAAATCATTTAGATATGGAATCTATTACAGCGTTAAACGAGGGAATGAAGAAGTTTAAAGGAAATATGCTATTTACTTCACATGATCATCAATTAACTCAAACTGTTGCAAATAGAATTATTGATATAAAAGCAGATACAGTAATAGATAGAGAAGTTACATATAATGAATATTTAGGAGTAGAATAAAAAATAATAAAAGGAGTAATATTATGTTTTGTAATAAATGCGGTGCGGAGATAGATATAAATGATAAGTTTTGTAATTCGTGTGGAGAAAAAATTGAAAATAAAGATATTGGAAGTATTATTTTTAAGAGAGAAAAGCAATATTATGGCTGTATAGTTCCTATAAAAGTATTTATGGATGGAAACTTAGTAGCAACATTAAACAGTAATACAGAAGTAACAGTAAATACAACAATAGGAAAACATAAAATAATGTTTGACTTGTGGAGTGGAAACGGAGCCGAAGAAATTGAAATAACAAAAGAACATCCTAATGTAAAAGTTACATTTAAATTAAAGATGGGAGTAGTTACTACAAAACCACAAATAATTAAAATAGAAAATATATAGGAGATAAAAATGGAAGAAAAAATATGTAAAAATTGTGAATATAAAAATTCACCAGATGCAAAATTTTGCTTTAATTGTGGTAAAAATTTAGATGAAAATCAGATAGAAAATAATGAAAAAACCACAAATGTTAACTCAAAAACTAATGTACTTGCTATTTTAAGTCTTATTTTTGGAATTTTAAGTATTTTATTTACAAGTATATGGTTTCCTATGTTAGCAATAACATTTTCGATATCAGCTAAGAAAAAAATAAAATTATTTAATGAAAAAGGAAATGGTCTTGCTACAACTGGTTTAGTACTTGGAATTATAGGTATTATAATTTGGGCAGTGTTTTTGGCAATAAGAATATTAGCAATTACTGTACAATAATATAAAATTATTTTAATCTAAAATAATTAATAGTAAGAAAGGACAAATAATGGATACACAAGAAAGAATTGCAAATATAATTGCAGAAGAATTAAATATAAAATTAGTGCAAGTTGTAAGAACAATTGAATTAATTAATGAAGGTAATACAATACCTTTTATTGCACGTTATAGAAAGGAAGTAACTGGTGGACTTTCAGATGAAACCTTAAGAGATTTAGGTGAAAGACTTACATACCTTCGTAACTTAGAAGCAAGAAAAGAAGAAGTAAAAACATCAATTGAAAATCAAGGAAAACTTACAGACGAAATAGTTGCAAACTTAGAAAATGCTAAAACATTAGCAGAAGTTGAAGACATATATAGACCATATAAACAAAAGAAAAAGACAAGAGCTACAGTTGCTAAAGCAAAAGGTTTAGAGCCATTAGCTGAAATTATCTTAGCTCAAACAGAAAAAACACCAATTGAAGAAATTGCAAAACAATATGTAAATATTGATAAATTATCAGAGGAAGATAAAAATAACAAAGAAAAAGTTGTAGCAAGTGTGGAAGATGCTATTCAAGGTGCAAAAGATATTATTGCAGAAATTATATCAGATAATCCTGAATACCGTAAGCAAATTAAACGTATTTGCTACAGAGAGGGCGTTATAATAACTAAAGCTACAAAGCCAGAAGAAAAAACAGCATATAATATGTATTATGAATTTAGCGAAAAGGTAAATCATTTACCTAGCCATAGAATTTTAGCTATTAATCGTGGAGAATCTGAAGAATTTTTAAAAGTAAAAATCGAAAAGCCAGAAGATAAAATTTTAGATTTAATAAATAGAGATATTATTAAACAAAAAACTCAATTTACTACAATATTAGAAGAGACAATTGAAGATAGTTGGAGCAGATTAATTGAACCATCTATTGAAAGAGAAATTCGTTCTGACTTAACAGAAAAAGCAGAAACTCAAGCTATTAAAGTATTTGGAAAAAATGCAAAACCTTTACTTTTAGCAGCACCTTTAAAAGGTTTAACAGTAATGGGGTTTGACCCAGCATATCGTACAGGTTGTAAAATTGCAGTAATTGACGAGACAGGAAAATTACTTGCAACTACAACTGTATACCCAACAGAACCACAAAATGATGTAAATGGTGCAAAAAAAGAGCTAAAAACTTTAATTGAAAAATATAAAGTTGATATTATTGCAATAGGAAATGGAACAGCTTCAAGAGAATCTGAAAGCTTTGTTGCAGATATGATTAAAGAAATTGAAAGACCACTTCATTATGCAATTGTAAGTGAAGCTGGAGCATCTGTATACTCTGCTTCAAAACTTGCAACAGAGGAATATCCAGATATAAACGTATCTTTAAGAGGTGCAATATCAATTGCAAGAAGGTTGCAAGACCCACTTGCAGAACTTGTAAAAATAGATCCAAAAGCTATAGGAGTAGGGCAATACCAACATGATGTTGATCAAAAGAAATTAACAGAAAGTTTAACTGGTGTTGTTGAAGATGCAGTAAATGAAGTTGGAGTTGATGTTAATACAGCTACACCATCATTACTTTCTTATGTAGCAGGAATAAATAAAACTATTGCAAATAATATAGTAAAATATCGTGACGAAAATGGTAAATTAGCTGAAAGAAAAGAATTATTAAAAGTTCCTAAATTAGGAAAAGCAGCATTTGAGCAATGCGCAGGATTTATTAGAATTCCTGGTGGAAAAAATGCTTTAGAAATTACAGGAGTTCACCCAGAAAGCTATTCTGTTGCGGAAAATTTACTTAATAAATTAGGATACAAAAAAGAGGATTTATTAAATAAAGAAAAACAATCAGAAATAAAAGCTAAATTATTAGAAGTAAATGTAAAAGAAACGGCTAAAGAACTTGATGCTGGTGAAATGACTTTAGCAGATATTATTGAAGAAATGTCAAAACCAGGTAGAGACCCAAGAGATGAAATGCCTAAGCAAATATTAAGAGCTGATGTACTTAAATTTGAAGATTTAAGAGATGGAATGGTTTTAACAGGAACTGTTAGAAATGTTACAGACTTTGGTGCTTTTGTTGATATAGGTGTAAAACATGATGGTTTAGTACATATTTCACAATTAAGTAATAGCTTTGTAAAAAGTCCATCTGATGTAGTATCGGTTGGGGATATTGTAAAAGTTAAAGTTATTGGAATTGACCAAGAGAGACAAAAGGTTCAGCTTTCAATGAAAGATGTATAAAAAATGAGTGAAAGAATATATTTTATATTTTTTCACTCATTTTTTTGTATACATTTTCTTTTAAATCTAAATACCTTTCATTAAATGCTAAATTTTGTTTTGGATAAACAGGTGGTAGAACACTTAAAATTAAGCAAGGTTTAGATTTAAAAAGCTTTAAAATACCAGTTGGCTTTCTAAAACTAAACACAAATGGAATAATTGGTACATTATTTTTTGAAGCAATTTTAAATGCACCATTTTTAAAATTACGTAATTTATTGTAATATGGCCACAAAGAAGCTTCAGGGTAAAAATGTACTACTTTATTTTTAGCTAATAAATCATCAATTGCTTTATAAAAATTTTCTTTACAAGAAATTTTTTCTGGTATAGGAATAGCATATAACAAACGTACTAAATGCCTAACCACAGGCATTTTAAAACCATCAGTTTTAGCAGTGTAATATATTCTTCTAGGAAACCATGCAAGACCAAGCATTGCACAATCTATATATTGTACATGGTTTGATACTGAAATAGCACCAGATTTAATATTTTTTAAATTTTCTTTTCCTTCAATTCTTAGTCCAAAAATAATTTTAGAAATTAGAAAAATAATTGGTGCAACTATGATGTAGTAAAATAAATTTGATATTAACTTGAAAAATATATTATTTTTTACATATTTATAATTTAAGCCAATATCGAATTTAAGTGGTTCCCACATTTTTATTATATCTTCATTTTCATTATTTACATTTGATTGTAAATCCTCTTTCATTTACTATATTTCCTTATTTCATCTATTATAAATTCGCAAATTTTGCTACAAGCATTTTTATCGATATTTTGTTTTTGTGCTTTTATTATATTTTCCACTTTATTTTTATCATCTAAAAGAGATATTACTGCATTTTTTATATCAGTAGTATTTTTACAGCTAATAGACATTCCACGGCTTTCAAAAAATTCAGCATTATATGTTTCACAACCAGGGATTGGCATAGTATGAATAATAGGAACATTTATTGTGGCAGCCTCGGTTGTTGTAAGCCCACCGGGCTTAGTTAATAAAAGCTCACTTATACACATATACTTATAAATTTGTGGAGTAAAGCCTATAGGAATTACTTTATTTGAGTCATAATTATTTGAAATATCTTCATAAACTTTTTTATTATTACCACAGGCAACTAAAATCGTTTCAGAAATTTCATTTTGCAAAACATCTATTATACCTGTAACATTTCCAAAGCCCATACTTCCTGTCATAACTAATATATATTTTTTATTTTTATCTAAATTTAATTCAGCAAATATTTTAGATTTATCTAAATTTTTACTGAAATTAGTTGATACAGGAATACCAAAAGGTATTAGCTTTTCACGGCTGATACCTTTTTTAGTAAAGTCTTCAATTAAATCTTTATGTGGAATTATAAAATAGTCTGGATTAGTTTCAGGCCAAAATGGAATTGATTTATAATCTGTTGCAATTGCAATAAAATGTATGTCATGTTGTTTTTTTATAGCAGTTAAAACTTCAGCAGGAAATAGGTGAGTAACTACAACATAATCATATTTATTTTCAACAATATAATTATATAATTTTTTTCTATGTAACCTATTTACACCATAAACTGGAGATGTAATTTTGGTCTTTTCATATAATTCACCCAATTTATAAACTCTTTTAAAAACAGCACCATTTCCTTTTGTGGAACTAATATATAATTTATTTACAACATTAGCTATTTTATAATTTATTAAGTCCAAATATTCTTTAAAATCAACTTGAACTCCCATAACTCTTAATTCCTCTGCTATAGCACTTGCAGCAGAATTATGGCCACCGCCTGTACTACATGATAGAACTAAAACTTTAAACATAAAATGTCCCCTTATTTAAATTGTTCTTGAATTTCATTTACTTCATCATAATGATTATTTAAAATATCTAAAAATACCTTTGCAATCTCTGGGTCAAATTGTGTTCCAGAGCATCTCTCAATTTCAGCTTTTACAACATCTAAACTTAAAGGATCACGATAAGTTCTTCTTGATGTCATTGCATCATAAGTATCTGCAACGGCTGCTATTCTTGCAAGATAAGGAATATCGTTTCCTTTTAACTTTCCAGGGTAACCGTTTCCGTCAAATCTTTCATGATGATGCTTTACGATTGGTATAATATCTTGAAATACCTCTGCATTACACAAAATATGAGCACCAATTGATGGATGGTTTTTAATTTGTGAATATTCATCATCTGTTAGCTTAGATTCTTTTAATAAAATGCTATCAGGAATACCAATTTTTCCAATATCATGGAATAAACCACCAACTTCTAGAGTTTTTAAATCTGAATCAGATAATCCTAAATATTTTCCAATTAGGACAGAATATTTAGAAACTCTATCTGAATGACCTCTAGTATATGGGTCCTTAGCTTCAACAGTATATCTTAAAGTTTGAATACTATCTAAGTAAGCTTTTTCTAGTTTTTCATAAGTAGAAGAAAGCTCTTCATTTATTCTTTTAATTTCATTCATTTGCTCAATTGATTTGATTCCAGACTCAATTAAAAGAAGTAACTGATCAAACTTGTCACTCTTTTCACAATAACCTTGAATATCTAATTTTCTAATTGTCTCCAAAGGTGGAGCTAAATCTTTATGACCAGTTAGTAACAAAATATATAATTCTTTGTTAAATTTACGTATTTCTTCAACTACTTGGTCACCATGAATAGGTGTCATAATAAAGTCCAAAATCATTAAATCAAAATGTTCATTTTTTACTTTTTCAATAGCCTCCATTGGATCAGTAACACCTGTAAAATCGTAACCAGATCTTTTTAGGAAAATTGACAAAGAATCAACAATTCCTTCCTCATCATCGACTGCTATAATTCTATAGCCTTTATCATTTGCACTTTGCATGTTTTTTCTCATAATCTCACCTCAATGTTTATAGTAATAAGTATACTCAAGATGACAACAACATTATATCATAGTTTGTCGAAATGTACAGTATTTCACACAAAAAAATCTAGTATTTCGTTGAGAATACTAGATTTTATACATATGAGTTAATATTTAAAGTGGTAATATAATATTAAATGTAGTGCCTTTTCCTTGTTCTGTTTCAAAAGTCATATTTCCATTGAAATGAGCACGTATTGTAGAATATGACATAAATAATCCAAGTCCAGTACCATTTTTGCCTTTTGTAGTTATCATTTCTTTAAATAATTTCTTTTGAACTTCATCAGGTAAGCCACATCCATAGTCTTTTACAGAAATTATAATATTGTTATTTTCCTTTTTTAATATTAAGTCAATTTTATTATCAGGTTTACCATCATAGGCTTGTATTGCATTTGAAATCATATTGTTTATAACTTGAACTAAACTATTTATATTTCCTTTTAATACAGTTTGTTCATTTACTTGCATAGAAACATTTAATTCTACTAGAGCATTTTTTAATTCATGTTTCATTAAAATATTTACACGTTTTACTAATTCGTCTAAAGTAAATGAAACAGCTTGCTCTTCAGACATTGTAACAGCTTGACCTTTAACTGCTGTAATAATATCTGACATATATTCTGTGTATGAACGAATTTTTTCAATCCAATCTTTCATATCTTTTGCAATATCGTGGTGGTCTTGAACAGTAACTTCAGGGTCTCCTACAGATGCTTCATATTCTTTTACTAAATCTGTTAATCCTTCAGCTGCACCAGATATAGACATTATAGGTGTTTTTAAGTTATGAGCAATGCCACCTATAAGTTGACCAAGTGAAGCTAGACGTTCCCTTTCCATAAGCATATTTTGATTATCGTGAATTTGATCAACGTAATTTCTTGTTATATCTTGAATTTTATTAAAAGCTAAAATTAGGTCTGCCATTTCGTCATTAGATGTAATTGGTAAGTTTTTTTCAAAAACAATATTTTCTGAATTTGAAATGTTATCCATACCATCATTAACATTTTTAATATCATTTGATAATCCTTTTCCAATATAAACAACGAATATTAAGTTGAATATAATTAGAATAGCAGTAACTATAATAAATGGTGTTATAACTCCATTAGCAAACACAAAGAAGCGAATTCCAGCAAAATAATCTCCTTGGTCGGTATGTACTTTTATAACAGCAGCTTGTGAATTCTGACCATAATATTCAAAAATATGTCCATTCATTTCATCATAATATGTAAGAGCATATTTTATAAAAAAGTCATTTATAGTTTCTGGAGAATAATAAACACTTCCATCTTCTGCAGATAAAATTACGTAGTGGTCTCTTTCTGAGTTTAAAGATAAAGTATTTAATTTTTGTTGTACTTCACTTAAAGTGTAAACTTTTGAACTATCAAATTCTTTTAATAATTCATTTCTATAAATATTATATAATAAATTTCCTTTTTCAGTTGTCATAATAGTGGTGCTAAGTAATAATAACAAAATAAAGGAATATAAGAATAGAGGGACTATTTCTATTAATAATTTTTTAAAAATTTCTAGCCTAATACCACCTTTTTTATTTCCTACAATGGCAGATGATTCAATAAGTTTGCTTTCAAAAAAGTTTTTTCCTATCATATAAGAAATTATTGAGTAAACTGTTCCAAAAGATAGTATAACAATACACAATTTTAATAATAATTCAAAATCAGTTTTGAAAACTACTAACAAAATTCCGCAAATAATGGCAGGAATAAAAGATAAAAGAAGTATCATTATGTATGGGTAATTAAAGCATTTTTCTCTTATTTTTAATAAAGTTGTTTTGCTAGCATTTGAATTAAAGTTTATTCTGCTATATACAAATCTAAAACCAATATAAACTAATGCAACTATAATTGCAGAAAGTATAATAAATTGATGTGTATATTTAATTCCGACTACCTCAACCTGAAAATTGTTATCAATAGAATTTTGAGGATAATTTAGAATAGCCGGTAATGTAAAGTATAATATTATCATAATTAATGTTGCAATAAAAGCATCTAACAGTGCTAATGTTTTATATGATCTGATTTTTGGTACATTTAATTTCATTTTTTAACCACCTATAAATTTATTTTTCATTAAATAATTTATTACAGCTTGTAGGTAATCTTCGGTTACTATAGGCCATGATAAATTTAATTTTTCCAAAATAGAGTTTGTGCATGTATTATCAAGAATTACACCATTTAAATTATTAGTTTTTATATTAGCAAGATATCCTGTAATTCCAAAATAATTATTTTTACTATTTAATATAAGTTTTTCGAACTCTTCAATACTACAAGTTTTCATATTAATATTATGCTTTTTCAAAAATTCGAATAAATAATTAAAATCAAGGTAATTTTGATTAAATAAATGATAAATTGTTAAGTTGTTTTTACGCGTATCATTTATCAATAATGACACTATAAAGTTTGCACAATAGTCTACTGGAGTAAATTCAACAGGAAAATGTAAGAGTTCTTCAGGTATACAATGTAGATTAATTACAGCAGATATTCTATTTAAAAATGCGTTTTCATTTGCGTTTTGTTGGAATACTCCATCTGAAAAACGGTTAGTGATATTTCCCATCCTATAAATAGTAGCACATAAGTTATCATTTTTACAAGCATTTAATATCAATTTTTCTGCTTCAAATTTACTTTTTACATAAACATTATCTTCATAACTTTGACCGATATAAAAATCTTTCTCAGTAAAAGTAATTTCAGGACTTTTTACTAAGCCATATCCAGAAACAGAAATTGTAGAAATATAATGCAAAGGAATATTATATTTAATACAAAAATTAGTTATTTTTTTAGTACCTGCTACATTTGTATTATAAAATTCTTCATATTTTCCATAATGTTTTACTAAAGCAGCAGAGCTTATTACACAGTTAATATTATTTCCAAGGAAATCATATTGTTCATCTGGTAAATTAAAGTTATCTTTTAAAATATTTCCTGTTATTAAGTTAATTCTATGACTGTAATTTCTAAGGTTTTCATTTGGAAAATAAAAGTGGAATTTTTCATAAAACCTTTCTATTGCATTTATATTATCTTTTTCACGTATAACACAATATATTCTTGATTTTGTTTTTGTCAATAATTCATACAAAATATGAGAGCCCAAAAAACCAGTAACACCAAACAGTAGGATATTATTAAAAGTATTTGTGCTGTTAATAGGCTTTATTAAATTCTCTATAATAGGAATTTCATTTTGAGAAGCGCCTGAATTAGAATTGGAATTTCTTAATATATGTGAAGCTAGCTCTCTAATTGTTTGATAATCATAGAAATCCTGAGTATTTATGTTATAGCCTATACTATATAATTTAGTTTGAGCTTTTATAATTGTAAGTGAATCTACATAATAGTCAAAAATATTTGCAGTTACACTTAGTTCTGGCACTTGTAATAATTCACAGAAAATATTATGCAATGTATGTTCAACTTTATTACTAGGTTTTACCAGTTCTTTTGATTCATTTAAAGCAGGAAGTGGCAATAACTTTTTATTTATCTTTCCGTTTCCAGTAAGAGGAAGCTCTTGCAAACTAACATAATATTTTGGAACCATATACATAGGTAGTAATTTTTGTAAATAATTTTTTAAGTTTTTTTCATTAATATTTTTGTTACTTACATAATAAGCACATAAAACCTTAGTACCTTTTATATCTAAAGCTGATACATAGCAGTCTTTTATATTAGGATAATTTAAAATTCTAGACTGGATTTCTCCAATTTCTATTCGAAATCCATTTATTTTTACTTGAAAATCACTACGACCAATACATTCCATAATTCCTGTATCATATAATTTAACAATATCTCCGGAATCATACATTAATCCATTTTCTATAAATGGACAAGCAATAAATCTAGCTGCTGTCATTTTTGGTAGTTCAACATAACCTTTTGAAAGCCCTTTACCTGCAATATATAGTTGACCGTTATATCCAAATGGAACCAAATTAAGGTCACTATTTAGAACAAATAAATTAGTGTTATCTGCTGGAATTCCAATTGGAACTGTAGCATATTCATTTTCAGTATATTCATAAATCATACAACCAACAGTAGCTTCTGTAGGTCCATATTCATTAAATATATGAATAGGATGAACAAATGCTGTAGAAATTTTTTGGCAACTTTCATTTGTTAAAATATCTCCACCAACAATTAGCTTTGTAACAACAGATTCAGGAGAAGCCAAATCTTGTAACAAGTTTAAGTGCGCAGGTGTTAATTTTATAATTTGTACTTTTTTATCATCTATAATTTCTTTTAGTAACAATTGAGGATTAGAATTCTCATAAATGTAAATGGTGTTTCCAGACACAAGAGGAGTGAAAACAGAGGTTACTGTTAAGTCAAAAGAAATTGAAGAATATAAAGGAAAATTAGTAGTTTCTCCATTTACATATTCTTTATTTGCCCACATAATATAATTTGACAAACTTTCATGAGCAATTTTTACTCCTTTAGGGTTTCCAGTAGAACCAGAAGTATAAATAATATAAGCTAAATCTTGCAAATCTGGTTTATATTTATTTTCATAAATTGTTGTCGCATTAGGTAGTGATATACCTAAGCAAAGGTTATCTAAATCTTCTAATTTAGTATTAGTTAATATTTTTTTGCAACTACTATTTTGAGCAATATATTTAACACGTTCTATTGGGTAAGAAACATCAATAGGAATGTAACAAGCACCCAACTTTAATACTGCTAAAATGCTCACAACAAGCCCAATTGAATTAGGAAAAAATAAACAAACTTTATCTCCTTTTTCAATATTATTTTCATACAAATAATCAGCTAAATAATTTACACAATTATTAAGTTCTTTATATGTGAATTTAGTGTTTCCAAAACATAGAGCTAATTTATCAGGATTTTCTGCTACTTTTTCTTCAAATAAATCAATTACAGTTTTAGTTATAGGGAGGTTAATTGGTTTATTATAAGTATTAAGAATAAACTGTTTTTCCTCTGGTAAAACTAATTCTAATTGATTTGTTGATATATTTGGGTTATTAATAACTTGATTTATTATTGATATAATTCTTTGGTGAAGTTGCTGTATATCTTTTTCAGTATATTTGGCAAGTTGGTAATCATAGGCAATACTTAGTTCACCAGTGTCATTTATATCAAACAAATGAATATCTAACTCATCCATATTTGTATTGCTATGAGTCCATCTAGTAGTATAAGGAATATCGTTAATACTACCATTAGATTTATTTATTTGATATGAAATCATTATATTGTATAAATTTGGTATAGAAGAATCTTGCGCTCTAACATACTCAAGAATTGCTTGATATGGATATTTTTGATGTCTAAAAATAGACAAAGTTTTCACACTCATTTTTGATGCGAATTCAGAGAATAAAGTATTTTCCTCCAAATTTACTAAAAACGGTACTGTACTAATAAACATACCAGCAGTATTTTTTTCTTTGAAATTGGTTCTATTTAAGATAGGAGTACCAATAACAAAGTTTTTCTCATTAGTCACTTTCCCAATATATAGTGAAAAAACAGACATAAAAAAGTGATAACAAGATATATTATTTAACTTGCAATAATCATTTATTTTATTCATTTTTTCTTTATCAATTAAAAAACATTCTCTACTAGAACTGCACATTGCAAAACTGTCTATTGATTTTGTTGATAAACTTGCTGGAGTAAATGGATTTTCAAATAAATTTTCCCAAAACATTTTATCATTATTATATTTTTCACTTGATAAATATTTTTGTTCAGAATTTATATAATCTACATATGATGTTTGTAAAAATTCAGGAGTGGTGTTATTTAAAAAACTAGAGTAAAAATTCATAAGTTTTGGAGCTATTTGATTAACTGTTTGAGCGTCAGAAATTATGTGATGCACAGTTAATACAACTCCTCCAGTAGCATCTGGAAGACTAAACATTGTGAAATGAAATAAATTAGAGTTTATCATATCAAATTTTCTTTCACAATCATTTTTTTCAAATTTATATAGTTCATCTAAAGAAGAAAAGGAGATATAGTCAACATTAAAGGGCGAAAATTCCCCTATGTATTGCTTTATATCTCCTTTTTCATCAAAACAAAGTTTAATAAGAAAACTATCATTTGTTTTTACATATTCATAGATAGATTTCTTTAATAAATCAAAACTAATTTTATCTTTTATAATTATTGTTCCACCAATGTTATTAACAGAGGTATTCTTAAAGAATTGCTCTGTGTACCAAATTGATTTTTGAGGATTAGTTAAATCATATAAATTCTTTTCCATAATAAAAATTTCCCCTTTTTATGTTTTGCAAAAATTATAGCTAAATTATATATGAAATTAATTAAAAAATCAATAAAAATAATGTAAAAAAATGGAGAATATTGGGAATTTCAAAAATGTTAGTTTAAATTTATAAAAGATGTTCATAATTAAAGTAAATATATATGAAAATAGGAGAAAAGAATGGAAGAGTACATTAGAAAAAAGCAAAATAAATCTAGAATAAAAAAATATATTTTAGGTACATTTATTAGTATTTTAATAGTTATTTTATTAGCACTTACATATGTGTTGTATTATGGAATTGAAACTCCTACACAAATAATAAATAAGCAATATGACGCAACTAGAATTTCACAAACAGTAGATGAAGTAAAGACCGAAAATGAGACAATTACTCAAATGCTAGAAAGTGTGAATGAAAGCATAGTAGGAATTTCAAAACTGAAAGGAACGGGTAGATCTATATTTGTAAAAGATAGTACATCAAAATTAGGGCTAGGAACAGGGATGATAGTGTCAGAAAATGGCTACATTCTAACTAATGAACATGTAGCAGGAGAAAAATATAGCAAATGCTATGTGACACTTTCAACAGGTAAAAATTATCAAGGAAATGTAGTGTGGTCAAGTTCAGATTTAGATTTAGCAATTGTAAAAATAAATACAAAAGATTTAAAATATGTAACTTTGGGAGATTCATCTAAAGCAAGCTTAGGGCAAATGGTATACGCAATAGGAAATCCAATAGGTTTTGAATTTCAAAGAACTGTTACTTCTGGTATTGTGAGTGCAACAAATAGGACAATAGTATTAAATGAACAAGACGAAATTGGAAATGAAAAATCTTCATACATGGAAGATTTAATACAAACAGATGCAACTATAAATCCAGGAAATAGTGGAGGACCTTTGATAAATGAGAGTGGAGAAGTTATTGGTGTAAATAGTGTGAAAATTACATCAGCAGAGGGAATTGGATTTGCAGTTCCAATAAATTCAGTAAAAGCAATATTAAAAAGTTTTATATCAAAAGGAGGGTTTGAAGAAGCGTATTTAGGAATTTTTGCATATGACAAAAATGTAATACCATATTTAGATAGTAACTTACAGTTAGATAAAGGAATTTATGTGGTACAAGTTAATGGAAATTCAGCTGCTGCAAAGTATGGAATACAAGAAAAAGATGTATTGCTAGAAGTTGATGGAATAGCTTTAGAAAAAATGTGTGATTTAAGAAGTTATATTTATACCAAAAAGCCGGGGGATGAAGTTACTTTTAAGGTTTTACGAAACAAAAAAGAAATGCAAATTGCAGTCAAATTATTAAAAAAATAATTTGTTAATGAGAACGAAAAATTTAAAGATATAGAACATAACATAGAATAGCGATATAGCAGATGATTTGTTGAAATTATCTGCTATTTATTATATAATTGTAGCAATTCATTATTGAATATTGGAGAAAAGAAAATGAAATTAAAGGACAAAAAAGAAGTAGCAATTATAATAGCAATTGTTATAATTCAAACAATAGCATTTATAATAGCAGGGGCAAATAAATCATACATACATATGGATGAAACATATTCATTAGGACTTGCAAACTACGATAAAGTTGAAATACAAGCTAATAATGATTTTTATAACCAATGGCATAGCAAAGAATATTATGAAGATTATTTAGCAGTCCAAAATAAGGACATTGGAAAATATAGTCAAGTATATGAAAATCAAAAAAATGATGTGCATCCACCACTATATTATTTATTATTAAGATTTGCAATGGGATTTCATATAGGAAGTTACTCGAAATGGGAAGGAATAACATTAAATATAATTATATATGCATTTGTAACAATATTTGTTTATTTAATTATTAAAAAACTACTTGAAGGAGAAGAAAAATACAAAGAGAAATCTGCCATACTAGCTTTAGTATCTAGCTTGACACTTGCATCTATAAACAATGTAATTTATATAAGAATGTATGCTTTAGCAACATTAAATATAGTAATTACAACATATTTACATTTAAAATTATTAGATACTAAAGGAAACAATTATAAACTACTAACCGCAATAGGAATATCAGCATTAGTAGGCTCATTAACACATTATTATTATTTATTTTATTTAGCAATACTATTTATAATGTTTGTTATTAAATATATTAAAGAAAAAGACTATAAATCTCTACTAAAATACATAGTAACAATGCTTTTAGCAGGTGTAATATCTTTAATAATATATCCATATTCAATACAACATATGTTTTTTGGATATAGAGGACAAGGTGCTATAAGTAATTTAACTAATATTTCAAAATTTTTAAGTAACATATGTTTATATCTTTTTAAAATAAACGTATATGCTTTTAATAATGTGCTAATTATTATATTAGGAATAATTATATATACAAAATTAAAAAAGGTAAAAATAGAAAAAAATAGATACGTAAAATACATAGCTGTACCAACAATAATATACACAATTTTAGTAGCAATAGCTTCACCTTGGATAGAATTGAGGTACATAATGCCAGTATGTGGCTTAATATTCATACTTGTATTATATGTAACTTATATGCTATTAAAAGGCAAAAATAAAATTATAATAGGAGTATTTTTACTAATGATTATAATGCCTATTATAACAAACAATGTTATAGATTTAGTTGTAGGGCAAGACTTTAAAAGAGAAAAAGAAACTTCATATTCAAGTAAAACAGAAATGGCTGAAAAATTAAAAAGTGAATTTAATTTACCAATAGATATGGTTCAAAAGTTTTCAAATGCATCAATAGAAGATATATTATTATTTATAAAAGATTTTAAAGTAGAGCCAGAAGTTTTATATTCTAATAAACAAGATATAGTAGAATTTGTAAGCAATAATAATAACTTGCCAACATTATATTTATTTAACTCTAATAATAATAGATTTTTAGACGATATATTATTACTAAGCAATATAAAAGAATCATATATAGCAAAAGATATTGAATGCAATGAACAAAATATAAAAGAAATAATGCAAAATAAAGATATATCAAATGGAATGTTAATATTTATAAATGATGGACAAAATAATAATGAGTTATTAGAGAAAATAAAAAATACACTTCAATTAAAAAATACAACATATTTAAAAAGACTTAATGCTTGTGATGTTTATTTAATAAAATAGAACTATACTAATCATATAGTTCTATTTTTGTATGCTTTTGAAAGTATTTTATTATGTAATAAGAAACATAAAATGGCAATGTCATTTGAGATACTATCATAATAAACTTATAGAAAAATCCACCTTTTGTTATATTATATAAAATTTCAAGTGGAGTACCAGGGAAATTATTTGATATAAACATTAAATTTCCATCAAAAAGCTTATTTACAATTAGTGCAAGAATACTCATACAACCAATTAAAATGGCAAAATATTTAGCATCCTTTAATTCTAAATCTATATATCTTGTTTTATTTATCAATATTCCTAAATATATCATTGCACCATGAAATAAAAAGCTATGAATACTTAAAAAGTGGAAAGCAGGATAAAAAGGTAAACTTGTAGATGGATAAATTATAAAAACAATTCCTCCAACTATTGCACCAGTAGCTAAAGAAACATCACCAATCCTTTTTAATACACCTTTTCCAAAAGAACTTAATAAACCTGCATATAATAAAATACTGCAGTAATACAACGGAGCATAGGTATTAACAGCCTTTATTGAATTTTGCTTAATATTAAAATATATTTTTATAACTTCTAATATCCAAGCAACTATTGTTGTGTATTTTATAATTTTGTATATAGTATTTTTATCTTTATTTACGGTATATTTTAAAGCTACAATGATGCCAATAATAGTAATTACAAGTAATATAAAATGGTCTCTTGTAAATATACCACAAGCTTCATATTTTCCTGCATTTGCAAACATTTTACACACTCTTTTCATATAAATTTATGTTGCTACAAATTATATCACAAAAATATAAAATATTCTACAAAAATAAAAAACAAACAACTGTTTACAAACTTAAAATAAACTGATATAATAAAATATAGTAATGAAAGGAAGATTGCTATGCATAATGAAGAAAGTAAAATATATGTAGCAATAGATTTAAAAAGCTTTTATGCCTCTGTTGAATGTAAAGAAAGAGGGCTAGACCCGATTACTACAAATTTAGTAGTTGCTGATAGTAGTAGAACAGAAAAAACAATTTGCCTTGCTGTAAGTCCTGCATTAAAATCCTATGGAATACCGGGCAGAGCAAGACTTTTTGAAGTGGTTCAAAAAGTGAAAGAGGTAAATATATATAGAAAAAGAAAAGCAACAAATAGAACATTTACAGGATCATCATATAGTGATATTGAATTAAAGAAAAATAAAAGCCTAGAATTAAGCTATATAATAGCACCACCAAGAATGGCATATTATATGAAATACAGTTCAAAAATTTATAATATATATTTAAAATATTTTTCATCTGATGATATATATGTATATTCAATAGATGAAGTATTTATAGATGTTACACATTATTTAAAAACATATAACATGAGAGCAAAAGAGTTAGTAACAAAAGTAATACAAGATGTTTATCAAACAACAGGAATAACAGCGACTGCAGGGATTGGAACTAATTTGTATCTTTGCAAAATAGCAATGGATATTGTAGCAAAACATGTAAAACCAGATGAAAATGGTGTAAGAATAGCAGGTCTTGATGAAATGGCATATAGAAAATTGCTCTGGGGCCACAGACCTTTAACAGATTTTTGGAGAGTTGGAAAAGGGTATACAAAAAAATTAGAAGAACATGGGATGTATACAATGGGGGATGTGGCTAGAATGTCGGTTAAAAATGAAGATTTATTATATAAATTATTTGGCGTAAATGCAGAGCTACTAATTGACCATGCTTGGGGATGGGAAAGTGTAACAATTGAAAGTATTAAGGCATATAGACCAGCCACAGATAGTATATGCTCTGGACAAGTTTTACATTGTCCATACAATTACGAAAATACAAAAATAATTGTAAAGGAAATGACTGAATTACTTGCACTAGATTTAGTAGAAAAGGGGTTAGTTACAAATCAAATTGTGCTAGAAGTTGGTTATGATGTGGACAATTTAAAAAATCAAGCAATTAGCAGTTTGTATAACGGAGAAATAACAACTGATAAATACGGAAGAAAAGTACCAAAACATGCACATGGAACAATAAATATAGATCATCAAACAGCCTCTAGTAAAGTTCTTACGGGATACATAATAAAATTATATGAGCAAATTGTGAATAAACAACTTTTAGTAAGGAGAATAAATATTACTGTTAATAATGTTGTAAATGAAAATATGGTAAAAACTAGTGACTATGAGCAAATTAACTTATTTGTGGATTACGCAGAAGTTAACGAGAAACGAAAAAAGGAAGAAGCGGAAAAAGAAATACAAAAAGCAATGATTGGTATAAAAAGCAAATATGGAAAAAATGCTATTTTAAAAGGTATGAACTTACAAAAGGAAGGCACAACTATTGAAAGAAATAGGCAAATAGGAGGTCATAAAGAATAAAAATGTTAGAAAAAAGTGATAAATATAACGATATAATAAATTTACCACATCATGTATCCAAAAAACATGCAAGAATGTCACTTGAAGAAAGATCCGCACAGTTTGCACCATTCTCAGCACTAACAGGATATGATGAGGTTATAAAAGAGACTGCAAGAAAAATTAATAATAATGAAAAATAGTGTCCGTTTTGGACACTATTTTTGGTGCAACTGGAGGGATTCGAACCCCCGACCTTCCGGTTCGTAGCCGAACGCTCTATCCAGCTAAGCTACAGTTGCATAACATAATTATTATACATTGAAATTTAAAAATATTCAATAGAATTTTGAAAAAAATCTTGCAAATGTAAAAAAAGTGTGGTATAGTATATAAGTACTGAGAAAAATCGAGGCGTAGCGCAGTTGGTAGCGCGCGTGGTTTGGGACCATGAGGTCGCAGGTTCGATCCCTGTCGCCTCGACCATATTAGTATTAGAGTAGCAAGAGTTTAAACAAATTCTTACTACTCTATTTTTTATCAATTGTAATTCTTTTATATCTTCGGCAATCAACCTTTCCACTCAAGAAACTAGATAACTTTTCCCCATTTATTAAAGCTTCTTTTTGCATTTTAGAAAGAGTTTTTATTTGATATTCCAACTTACAAGCCAAAGATTTATCTTTGCTTTTCCAAGCAGCATCAAGTTTAACAGCATCATGTGATTTGGTGTATTTTGCACTATTTGTATCCTTACTTAAATGCTCATTTATTCGTTTATCCAAATCATTTGTCATTCCAGTATAAATTGAATTATCAGCACATCTCAACATATATGTATAATACATTTATTTCACCTACATTTTTTCTTAATTTTATCATTAAATAAAACTATTGTAAATAATAGACAATATGTGATATATTAAAGAAAAATTTTATTCAAAAAATATTTAGCTCTAGAAAGGAAAAATATGAATTTAGAAAATTTTAATCTTGGAAAATTTATTTTCAGTAATGAAACAAAAAATTTTATTTCAAATTTTATTAATGAGTTAGCAAAAACATTAAATAAGGAGAGAAATATGAATATAGGAGTGGTGTATGGATTAGAAAATGAAAAAATAATATTACTAAATCCAGAAAACGGTAAAGAAGAAAATATATACATATATACATCCAATGAAACATTAGAAAAACTGCATAATCAAGGGATTTATGAAAATATATATAAAATGGATAAACTAGACTTTTATAACCTATACTCAGGTCAAAAAGTACAGTTAAATGGAGATAAATGTGAGCTATACAATGGAGAAATAGATATAAAAAATGATGATGCTTGGTACAAATTAGATGATTTGTATGGAGTATTAAGAGACAACGAAAATACTAATTTTGTAGTGCAAAAAATAACTGGTGATAAAATTTATTTAACACATGAAAATGGAAGTGGTTCAATATACACATATAAAGAATTATATCCAGATTTTTGTGTTGGTGATATAGTAAAAAGAGTAAATGGAAAATATGTAAAATAGGTGAAAAAATGAGCAAAAGAAAAATAAGAAATATAATTACAAGTATAATATTTTTAATTGTTGCAATTACGGCAATATATTTTGGTGATATAGAAGTTAACGAAAATATATTAGAAAATACAACTGTATCATATAATTTGGGAGAAATTCCGGAGTATAATGGGAAAATATTTGTAACAATAAATAATAATATTCCAAATTTTGAGAAAAGTGATTTTACAAGTGAGTGTTTTGAAAGGTATAGTAAGTTAGATAAATTAGGCAGATGTGGAGTGGCATTTGCAAATTTAGGAAAAGAAACTATGCCAAAAGAAGGAGAAAAAAGAACATCAATTAGCCACATATACCCATCTGGTTGGCAAAGTGTAGAGTATAATGGAAAAAGCTTATATAATCGTTGTCATTTAATTGCGTATAGTTTATCAGCAGAAAATGCGAATAAACAAAACCTTATAACAGGAACCAATTATTTTAACACAAGCGGAATGTTGCCATTCGAAACAAAAGTATTGGAATACCTAAGAAAAAATGAAAAAAATCATGTGTTATATAGGGTAACTCCAATATTTGAAGGAAACAATTTAGTCGCAAGTGGAGTACAAATGGAGGCACAGTCTGTGGAAAATAAAGAAATATGCTTTAATGTATATATTTATAATATTCAACAAAATATAGAAATAGATTACAGTAATGGATATAGTAAATTAAAACAGTAAATCACATTACCTGCTTAATTTGAATAAATTATAGCAGGTGATTTTTTATGAATATTGTACCAACAAATCAAAAATACTATTATTCACTAATGATGCAAAATCTACAAGAATTAAAAAAAAATTATCCATTTTTAGAAATAGGAAATATTGGCTTTAGTACATTAGGCAAACAGCTTCCATACATAAAAATAGGAAGAGGAAGCAGAAAAATTATGTATAATGCAGGTATGCATGCAAATGAATACATATGTTGTATTCTACTTATGAAATTTGTGGAAAACTTTTGCCAAAGCTATGTTTTAAATAGTAGAATATTTGGTCAAAATGCACGAGAATTATTTAATAATGTTTCTTTATACATTTTGCCAATGATGAATCCAGATGGAATTGATCTAGTTACAGGAAGAGTTGACACAAATAGCAAAGAATACAAAAAGCATTTAAAAATTTCGGAAAGTTTTCCAAACATTACATTTCCAAGTGGTTGGAAGGCAAATGCTAATGGTGTAGATTTAAATTTACAATTTCCTGCAGGTTGGCAAGAAGCAAGAAGAATAAAGTTTGAGCAAGGTTATACCAAACCTGCTCCTCAAAACTTTGTAGGAGAAGGACCATTAACTCAAAGTGAAGCATTGGCAATATATAATTTTACTTTAAAAAATAATTTTGAATTAACAATTTCATATCACACACAAGGAAAAGAAATTTATTGGAATTTTCAAAATATAAATTCACCACAAGGATATGAAATAGGCAGAATATTTGCAAGAGTTAGTGGATATGATTTGACTGATGTGCCATATAATTCGAGTTTTGCAGGATATAAAGATTGGTTTATACAAAATTACAAAAGACCAGGTTATACAATAGAAGCGGGAATAGGCGAAAATCCATTACCAATATCTCAATTTGATGAAATATATAATGACAATATTGGAATTCTAGTTTTAGGAATGTTAGTAAAAAATTAAATATTTTTTTAAAAATTGTGTATACTAAATACAAAATATTGTGATACAATAACAAAAAAACTAGAGAGGAGATTGGAAATGGATAAAAAAGAAGCAGAAGAATTAAAAAATAAGTTGTTTAATAAAAAGGAAAATGGCTGGAATTCTAAAACAGCAGAGCAAAAACAAGAAATTCTTGATTATGCAAAAGGATATATAGACTATATGAATAAATCAAAAACAGAAAGAGAAATTATAAGTACTTCAACAGAAATAGCACATCAAAACGGATTTAAAGACATAAAAGATTGCGAAACTTTAAAAGCAGGAGATAAGGTTTACTGGAATAATCGTGGAAAAAGCATGTACCTAGCGATTATAGGAGAAAGAAATATTGAAGAAGGAATAAATATAATTGGTGCACATGCAGATTCTCCAAGACTAGACTTAAAACCAAATCCTTTATATGAAGATTCTGAGTTTGCATATTTAAAAACACATTATTATGGCGGAATAAAAAAATATCAATGGACTACAATTCCACTAGCAATACATGGTGTTATAGTTAAAACAAATGGTGAAAAGGTAACTGTAAATATAGGAGAAGATATGAATGATCCAATATTTACAATTACAGATTTATTACCACATTTAGCACAAGACCAAATGAAGAAAAAATTGGCAGATGGAATTGATGGAGAAGATTTAAATCTTTTAATTGGAAGTATGCCAATAGGTAGCGAAATAGCTGATTCTGTAAAATTAAATATTTTAAATATTTTAAATGAAAAATATGGAATAACAGAAAAGGATTTATTAAGTTCAGAAATTGAATTAGTACCAGCAATGCCTTGCAGAAGTATGGGATTTGATAACAGTATGGTTGCAGGTTATGGTCAAGATGACAAAATATGTGTTTATGCGTCTTTAACAGCTTTAATGAAAATACAAAATCCTGTTAAGACAGCAGTTTGTATTATATCTGACAAAGAAGAAATTGGAAGTATGGGAAATACAGGTATGGAATCACATGTATTTGATACATTTATATCAGAAATTTTAAATAAATTAGGAGTAAATAGACCTAATTTATTAGAAAAAGTTTTCTGTAATTCTAAAATGTTATCAGCAGATGTTGATGCTGGACTAGATCCAATTTATGCAAGTGTTTCAGAAAAGAACAATGCATCATATTTAGGAAGAGGAATTGGACTAAATAAATATACAGGTGCTAGAGGAAAGTCTGGTGCATCTGACGCAAATGCAGAATTTGTCGCAGAAGTTAGAAAAATATTTGAAGAAAATGATGTTAGATACCAAATTGCTGAACTTGGAAAAGTTGACATTGGAGGTGGAGGCACAATAGCATATATCTTAGCAAATAAAGGAATAGATGTTATTGACTGTGGTGTACCAGTACTTTCAATGCACTCACCTTATGAAGTTACAAGTAAATTAGATTTATATGAAGCACACAGAGGATATGAAGCATTTTGGAAAAATGCATAGAATAAAAAGCTCTCATTTCGAGAGCTTTTTTGAGGTTTATTTGCTGCTATGGTCTTTCCAAGCATTGCACTGCCGATTTTTGCCATCACAAGTTGTGGGAAAAGGGCAGGCTTCAGTTTGATACAAAGCACAAGTAATTTCCATACTTGCAGATGTTTTATTGCTTTGTTGCTTGGACTTTTTCTCAAGTTGCACACTCATAAAATAATCCTCCTTATATATGTAATATTTACATTATATGCACAAGATTTAAAATTTAGAACTGAGTAGCTTAATAAAGCACAAAAAAATCACAGTCAGAAATTTCTGACTGCGATTACATGTTGTTTCCCTAATCACTTAATAGAGTGATACTTGCTAAAGCAAGTGGGACTCGTGGGCTCTTCGAGATTTAACTCGAAACTTTTGGTGCCAGAGTTTCTACAGTGCGATGATTTGAAACAATTCTCGCATGTAGGTTTGACATAACAGCAAGGAATTCCCCAACTGTTAGTCAAACGGTCGGAGATCTCGAATGTCTCTGTGTCCTTTGTAGGACTGGCACAAACGCTGTGCAAGTTGCAACTTGCGCATCCAGATGCCTGATAGCAAGAATAATCCTGCTTGAAATTCTGCGTATTTTTATTTACGCAATGAGCTCTGATACAGCGGTCACAACCGCCCCGTTTTACTCGACTTAACATGTATATGCTCCTCCTGTAATAAAAAAGTTTGCAACTCTTATTATACCACGTTTACATAAGAAATGCAAATTTTATTTTAAGTAACACTCTTAAAACATTAATTTTAAAAGATTTATTGCATTATTTTTGCAACAAAAAACACACAAAACATTGATATTTTGTGTGTTTTTTATGGTGAGCCAGGAGGGATTCGAACCCCCGACCCCAGGCTTAGAAGGCCTGTGCTCTATCCAACTGAGCTACTGACCCGATTAAGATAGTTTCTGTAACAAATATTATAATAACACGATTTGAAGCATGTGTCAATAAAAATTGTAAAAATACTATAAAAAATTATAGTATTTAATCTAATAATATAATTGGATTTTTCTTTCTAGCTCTATATAAAGTTATTTTATTTCCCATAGTTTGAACACAAATAGCATTTATACTATCTGCAATTTCATTTCCTAAAGCCTTTACGTCTTCACCAGAAGACTCTAATACATTTATTTTTATCAATTCTCTAGCTTCTATTGCGTCATCTAATTGTTTTAATAAATTTTCAGACAAACCTGCTTTTCCAATTTGAAAAATAGGGTCAATTGAATTTGCTAGACTTCTTAAATAAGCTCTTTGTTTACTTGTCATAATTATATTCCTCTTTCTATTTATTTTGACCATATAATTATAACACGAGAAAACAAAAAAATCAATTTCACATTGAAATAAAACCAATAAATCCGAAAATTAAAAATAAAACGCCGGAAAGTTTTTGCATTGCATTTTCAGAAATATGTTTATTTAAAAATTTACCAAAAATAATTGCAATAAAATCACATACTACCATTGCAGAAATTGCACCTAAAATAAGCGAAAATTTATAATTTGAATATTGTACTCCAAGACCAATTGAGGCTAAAAAAGTTTTATCTCCAAGTTCTCCAATCATTATACACAACGCAATTAATATACAATAATTTATTCTTAAACTTGAGATCTTAGATAATAAACCCTCTTTAGAAGAGTCTTCCATTGTTAATTTTTCTTTTTTAGGAAGGAGAGTTAAAATTCCCATTAACACAAAAGAAGAATATGTAATTATTTCAATTAAATGATGCAAAAACTCATTTTTTAAAAGAGCTAAACCACTTCCAAATAAAATTGCTAAACCATGACTAAAAAAAGAACCAATAGCAACACCTAATAATATTTTAAAAGTTTTGTCTTTTCCAGAAAAAGATAAAACTAATAACTGAGTTTTATCTCCAAGTTCACTTATAAACACTATTGCAAATGATATAAAAAATGGATAAATAGATTCCATAAAATTGCACCTCTTTGATTTGATTTATATTCAAAAATGTAAATTCTATGTGAAATATTTATAAAAATATTGATATGAAAATAAGATAATGATAAGATAAGCAAAGTATAAAAGCATACGGAAACAAGAAAAAGGAGGAATCTAAAGTGATAGAGGTTAAAAATGTCACAAAAAAATATCCTAATATCAAAGCCGTTGATAATATCAGTTTCGAAATTAAAGATGGCGAAGTCGTTGGATTCTTAGGGCCTAACGGAGCTGGAAAAACCACAACAATGAATATGATAACAGGATTTATTGAACCTACAGAGGGTCAAATTATTATCAATGGATTTGACATTGTAAGAAAATCTAAAAAGGCCAAAAAACAAATTGGTTATATGCCAGAAGGAGTTCCACTATACACAGAACTAACTGCTAAAGAATTTGTAAATTACATGGCAGAATTAAGAGGCGTAAGATCAAAAGAAAGAAAGCAAGAAGTTGAAAAGGCTATAGAGGAAACAGGATTAAAAGATGTTCAAAACAAGTTGATTAGAAATTTGTCAAGAGGTTATAAACAAAGAGTAAGTATGGCAGGAGCATTAGTAGGAAATCCTGAAGTTATTATTTTAGATGAACCTACAGTGGGACTTGATCCAAAACAAATTACTGAAATTAGAAATTTAATAAAAGAGCTTGGAAAAAAACATACAGTAATTTTAAGTAGCCATATTTTATCAGAAGTAAGCCAAATTTGTGAAAGAGTAATTATCATAAACCATGGAAAAATTGTGGCAATAGATACTCCTGAAAACTTAGAAAATAAGACAAAAGAAAAAAATACAATATTAGTTACTGTTGAAGACACTAAAAACAATATGCCAAAACTAAAAGAAAAAATATCAGAAATAGAAGAAATAGAAATGATAAAAGATAATGAAGATGGCACAAAGCAATACTCTGTTACTTCAGCAGAAAATGTTGATTTAAGAAAGAAATTATTTGAAGTTTTACCAAAAGAAGAAATTACAATTTTTGAACTTAAGAAAGATGAATCAACACTTGAAGATGCGTTTATAAAATTAATTGATTCAGCAAAGCAAGAGCCTGAAGAAATAAAAGAAGAAAAGAAACAAAAAAAGCTTGAGAAAAAAGAGCAAAAGAGGAAAGAAAAAAATAAAAAAGGAGGAAAAGAATAATGTTTGCAGTTTATAAAAAAGAATTAAAAAGTTATTTTTTATCTCCAACAGGATATATAACAATAGGTTTATTTTTATTATTATTTAGCTTGTTCTTTTACCTAACAACAGTTAGTGTAGGTGGATATGATATGGGAAATTTATATTTTGCTACAGCAAGATATGGCTTACTCATTATCGTTCCAATTCTTACAATGAGAATGTTTGCGGAAGAAAGAAAAAATGGAACAGAACAATTATTACTAACATCACCTAGAAGTATTACAGAAATAGTACTTGGAAAATATTTTGCAGCAATTAGTGTAATTATAATAACTTTAATATTTTCACTTATATATTATGGAATTTTATGCTTTTTTAAGGCACCAAACCTTGTACCAACACTTGTAATGATGCTAGGATTTTTATTAGTAGCAATGGCAGCAATTGCAATAGGAATGTTTATTTCTAGTTTAACAGAAAATCAAATTATTGCAGCAGTTATTACAATAATATTTTTTGTAGGCTCATGGTTCTTACCAAGCGTAAATGATAGCTTTTCTATTATTGATTTAATGAGCAATTATCAAAAATTCCCAGCTGGACTTATATCAATAACAGAAGTATTTAATTTATTGGGAATTGCAATAATGTTTGTATTATTTACAATTATTATTATGCAAAGAAAAAAATCAGTAAAATAGAAAGGAGCTTAAAACATGGGAAAGAAATTTATAGAAATTATAAAAAAGAAATGGCTACAAAGTATTGCACTTACAATTTTGCTATTTGCAATTATAATATGTGCATTTTGGGCTATAAGCTACGGAATAAAGAAAGCTAATATTACAGACTTAGACTTTACAAAAGACAAGATTTACTCTATATCACAAGCAACAAAAGATAAGTTAGGAAACCTAGATCAAGAAATTACAATTTCAATATATAACATGTATGACTATGTAAATGATTTTGCATATAAATATGCAAATCTAAATAAGAATATCAAGGTTGAACAACTAGACAATTTAACAGACAAAACAAGTTGGAAAACTGAATTTGGAGTTTCTGACGCATCATCATTCATTATGATAGAAAGCAAAACAAAATCTAAATTATTACAAGAAAGTGATTTATATACATATGACTATACCACATATGAACAAATAGATGTAACAGAAGAAGCAATAACAAATGCAATTTTAGATGTTACTACAAATGTAAAACCTAAAATCTGCTTTTTAACAGGACATAATTTATATAATGATGGATATTTTGAATATTTGGAAAGTTCATTAACTGCTGAGGCAAACGAAGTTGAGTTTATAAATTTATTAACTAAAGGAAGAGTACCAGAAGATTGCAAATTGTTAGTTATTACAGCACTAAAAGAGGACATTGACCAAAAAGAAAGAGATGAAATACTAAAATATATAAAAAATGGTGGAGAAATTTTATTATTATTAGATTCAAATTTAGGTAATATAAAAACTCCAAACTTCCAAAAAATATTAGATGAATATGGAATAAAAAACTCAAACGGATTTATTATAGAAGGTGATAGCAACAAGATGGTATCAGGAGCACCTGTATACATAATAGAATCAATAAATACTAATTCTGAACTTGTAAAAAATGTTAATATGGAATTAAATGTGTGCATGATGACATCTGGTAAATTAACTTTTGCATCATCTGAAGAATTAGAAAAGAAAAATGTTACTATGGAAACTTTAGCAACTGCAAGTGATAAGGCATTTTATAGAACAGATTTAACTTCAAGCAGTTCTAACAGAATTTCAAGCGATGAAGATGCTTCAGGAGCTACAGTTGCAGCAATGCTTACCAAAAAAATAAATGATGATAAAACATCAAAATTGATAGTATTTGCCAATACAGCTTTTGCTACAAATGCACAAATACCAATGGGAACATATTATAGATATGCAATAGAATTTTGCAACAATAAAGACGTATTATTAAATGCAGTATCATATTTGACTGAAAGAGAAGATAATATCACAATTCGTAAATCTGGTGAAACAGTTACAACATATGATGTTACAACTAGCCAATTAAGGACTATACTAGTGATTATTATAGGTATTCCTATATTTATAGTTATTTTAGGAATTGTAATATGGCAAGTTAGAAGAAGAAAGAAATAATTTTAGGAGCTTCCTCATATATTTTATGAGGGAGCTTTTTTTATGAGAGATATTTTGAAAACCATTTTTGTAATAATAGGTACAATGATAGGAGCAGGGTTTGCTTCAGGGCAGGAAATTTATTTATTTTTTAATAGATATGGAACAATGGGAATTTTAGGTTTAATAATCTCTTGTTCATTGGCGGGAATTATTATTTATAAAGTTTTTCAAATAGTAAAAAATAAAAAAATACATACATATTCAGAATTTTTAGAAAATATAAGTTCAAATAAAAAAATAAATAAGATTATGCAAATAATGATACAAGGATTTTTATTAGTATCATTTTATATTATGGTAGCTGGATTTTCAGCATATTTCAACCAAGAATTTGGAATTTTAATATACATACCTGCAGTAATAATGGCAATATTATGTTATATCACATTTATAAATGATACAAAAGGAATAGTGTATATAAATACCATACTTATACCGCTCTTATGTGCTTTTATATTTTATCTAGGAATAAAAAATTTAGGTTTTACAAATACATATTTTGAAAATAATATTATTGTAAATTACCAGTGGGGCTGGTTATTTAGTAGCATATTATATGCAAGCTATAATAGTATCTTACTAATTCCAATTCTAATAGAGCTGGGCAATTATATGAATGAAAAAAATAAGATAAAAAAAGTAAGCATATGGTGTGCAATTATTTTATCAGTAATTGGAATAATACTTTTCTTTTTGTTATTAAAAGGAATTAACTATGCTCAAAATTTAGAACTTCCTATGATACAAATAACTAAAGATTTTGGGAATATCCATTCAATAATTTATGGAATAGTAATTCTAATTGCAATATTCACAACTGCAATATCATCAGGATATGGATTTCTAAAAAGTTTGCCAAACAAACGATATAAAGTAGGAACAATAATAATATGCCTAACTTCCATTCTAGTAGTACCAATAGGCTTTTCAAACTTAGTAAATCTGCTATACCCAATATTTGGAGTATTAGGTCTTGTGCAAATATTCAAGATTTTGAGATTGAAACATTAAATAAACCACTTGTAATTTAATGCAAATTAGTATATATTTAACATATAAAAATAAAAAGGAATAAAACTATGGACAAAGTAATAAAATTTAGAAAAGATAGAAAGTTAAATAAGAAAAAAATATATATAATAATTGCAGTGTTCGTATTAGCTATAATTATAGCTACCATAATGGTTATATATAATTCAAACAAAAACTTTAGAAATTTTATGGATAAATACATTTTTCGTAAGGATGTAACAGAAGAAAATGTTCCAACAATTGACATAGATTATAAATCAAATACCAATATATTTACATATGGAAAATATATTTGCATATTAGCTGAAAATACTTTAAATGAATATAGTGCTTCAGGAAAAAAAGAAAAAGATGTAAAAATTGAAATAAATAATCCTATTTATGACGTAGAAGGAAGATATTTAGCAATAGGTGAAAATAATGGACAAAGATTATATTTGATATCAGAAGACCATGTTATATGGGAAAAAAGTGTAGATGGAAATCTAGACAAAGTTACAGTTAATAAAAATGGATATGTAAGTGCAATAGTAACAGGAACTACATATAAATCTGTGATTATTACATATGACGAAAAAGGAAATGAGTTATTTAAAACATATTTGTCAAAAACAATTGCAGTAGATGCCTGCGTATCACCAGACAATGCAGAATTTGCTTATGCAGAAGTAAATAATTCAGGAACAACAATACAATCAAATATAAAAATAATATCAATAAAAGATGTAAAAGAAAAAAATACAGAACCAAAATATGAGTATAATGCAGTACAAGGCAGTCTAGTTTTAAGAATTAAATATCAAGATAAAAGTAGACTAATATGTATGTATGATGATAGTATTCATAAATTTGAAACGGGTGTGGATGTGGAGCTTACAAAATTAAATGAAGATAATCCTAAAATCACATTTGCAGACATAGAACTTAGTAATTATGTATTTAGAACATATGAAAAATCGACCAGTTTATTTAGAGCAGACACTATTATAGAGATGCAAAATACCTCAAATGGAAAAGAAAATGTATATACTATCGAGGAAGTAGCAAAATCAGTTGTATCAAACAACAATGTAATAGCAGTTAACCTAGGAAATGAGGTATACTTTGTTGAAACAAATGCTTGGCTTATAAAAAGATATTCATCTTCACAGGTAATAGAAAAAATTATACTAGGAGATGGAGTGGCTGGAATTATTTACAGTGATAAAATTGAAATAGTTAATTTATAGGAGGTTATAATGAGTATAATAATTGATTTAGTAATAATTGCAATAATTGCGTTATGTGTTTTAGTAGGATATCATAAAGGATTAACAGGATCACTTTTAAAAATAGTATCATTTGTACTAGCATTAATAATTGCTTTTATATTATTTAAACCAGTTTCCAACTTCATAATTGATAAAACAGATTGGGATGAAAACTTGGAACAAGCAATTAGACAAAGTATTTTAAAAGACGAAGAAAAAACAAATAATGAGACACAAAAAGAAAATATGCCAGAAGTTATTACAGATTATATAAATAATGCAGTAGAAAAAGCTGGAAACGAAGCTAAAACAGCAATAGTAGATTCAACAGCAAGAGAAGTAGCAATTATGATTATAAACATTGCTGTAGCAATTGCACTATTTATAGTTAGTAAAATAATATTACTATTAGTTAAAGGATTAGCTAATTTATTAACGAAATTACCTGTAATTAAACAGTGTGACAAATTAGGTGGAATTATATTTGGAATATTACAATCTCTAGTAATAATTTATGTAGCTTTAGCAATAATTTCATTTGCGAGTCCAATGATGAGTGAAACAGGAATTATCGAAGGACTACAAAAATCATACATAGGAAGCACAATGTATAACAACAATTTGTTATTAAAAATTATATTTTAAAATTTGACTAAAAATCTTGCTATTTGGCAAGATTTTTGTTATTATTAAGATTGTAAAATATTTTAGAAAAAGGTGAATAAATTGAAACAAACGAAGAAGAAGAAAAAAGGAATAGGAAAGAAGATATTATTAGTATTAGTATTGCTTTTATTAGTAATAGGAGGAATATTTGCATATAAAGTACATAAAAATGGTGGAGGATTAAAAGGACTATTAGCTACTGCAGTTGGTCATGATCAAGAAACAGTTAAAACATTACCTAAAATTTATGCTGTATTATTGGGTCAAAGCCAAAACTTGACAGATACAATAATGGTAGCAGAATATGATCCTCAGAAACAACAAGCATCTATATTATCAATACCAAGAGATACATTTATAGGAAATAACAAAAATACAGCAACACCTTGGGACAAGATAAATGCTGTATATCAAACAGGTCCAGAAAATGTTTTAAAAGAAATAAATGAATTAACAGGGTTAGATATAAAATATTATATAAAAGTTGATACAGAAGCATTTAAAGCATTAGTTGAGGCAATAGGTGGAGTAACATTTGATGTTCCAATAGACATGAAATACACAGACAAAAAACAAGGACTATATATAAACTTAAAAGCAGGAGTTCAAAAATTAGATGGAGACAAAGCAGAACAAGTAGTTAGATTTAGACATAATAGTGATGGTTCTACATATCCAGCAGAATATGGAATCGAAGACATAGGAAGAATGAAAACTCAAAGAAACTTCCTTAAAGCTTTAGCAAAACAAACATTAAAAATAGAAAACATATTTAAAATAAACGAATTTATTGATATAGCAAAAAAATATGTTGAAACTAATATTAGCTTTGATGTTATTAAAGACTATGTTCCATATATAGCAGAATTCAATTCAGACAATTTAAGAACAGAGCATTTGCCAGGTCAATCTGAAAAATGCAATGGATGGTGGATGTACACAGCAAATGAAAGCAAAACAGCAAAATTAATAGATAAGATGTTTTTAAATCCAGAATTACAAGATGAAGAAATAGACACAAGCAGTGTTGATACTACTGGAATTGATAAAGAAAAAATAAAAATAGAAATTTTAAATGGTAGTGGAAGCAGTGTTAAATTAGAAAGAATAGAAAATAGATTAAAAAAAGCAGGATATACTGATATTACAACAGAAGAAACTTCAAATGTTGATAATAGCGTTATTATAAATAGGGGAGACGTTGAAAATTCGGCAATTGAAGAATTAAAATTATTAGTACAAACTCAAACAGTATCTGTTGGAGAAAGTACAGATGTTAATATTACAATTATTTTAGGAAAAGATAAATAAAAAAGGGGCACTAAATTTAATTTAGTGTCCTTTTACTTTAAATTACTAAATTGTGTAAATTTATAATTTCCACCTTTAGATTTCTTTTTATATGTTTTTTTCTTTTTCTTCTTAGATGGTTTTAGAAGTAAGAATAATAAATATAAAACAATAATAATTAGCATAACTCTAAGTAATATTGGTAAAAAGCCTGAAGCAATAACTTGAGTCTCTGCAATTAAATCAGAAGAATATTCTTCACCATCATAGGAATAAGTTATTTTTCCAACCACACTATTAGTTGCAATAGGTGCTTTAAGTTTTTTATCTATGTTAATTTCAGGAGTTAGAGTAGAAATATCAAGTTTTTTATCAGCGAAAATCTTTATATCATCTTTTACAAGTACGTTCAGATTTTGAGTTTCTTTTGTGGCTCCATAAACTGTAACCTGCTGCAAAACACTATTTTTCTCATTTAAAGTTTTTATCGAATAATTATCGAAAGCATAATCAAATAAAGTTTTACAATCTAAATATCTTTCACTTAAGCCTTTGCTAGTAGATTTTCCGCCAAGAACAACCAATAAAACTTCAAAGCCATTTTTCTTTGCAGAAGCAACGATACAGTTACCAGCTTCACCAGTATATCCGGTTTTTACACCAGTAGTGCCTTCATAATAGTATCTACTATATGTACTTAATAAATCATTAGTATTATTAAAAATTCGGTCTGTCTTATTGTATTTATTAGTAGTAGGCAAAGTAAATTGCTTAGTACTAACAATCTTTCTAATAGTCTCATTTTTCATGGCATATTGTCCCATTAAAGCCAAATCATAAGCTGTAGAAGTATGATTTTTGTTATGAATACCATTAGGATTAACAAAATGAGTATTTTTGCAACCAAGTTCTTTAGCCTTTTTATTCATCAATTTAGCAAATTCTTCAACACTACCAGAAATATGCTCAGCTAAAACAATTGCAGCATCATTTGCAGAAGGAATCATAAGAGCATATAAAAGTTGCTCAATAGTAAGTTCCTCGCCTTCTTTTAAACTAGCATGAGTGTAATCATAAGGGATTGAATAAACAGCATTGTGACTAACAGTTGCAACATCATCAAGTTTGCAATTCTCAACAGTTAAGATAGCAGTCATAATTTTAGTAGTACTTGCAGGAAAGCTTACCTCATTAGCATTTTTTTCATAAAGGATTTTACCAGTACTAGTTTCCATCAAAATAGCTGATGGACAATAAGTCTTTAAATCACTATTAGCAAAACAAGGAGGTGCAAAAATGATTAACAGTATTAAAAATATAAAAATAAAAAGCGTAAACTTGAGTTTTTTCATGAAATTTCTCCTATAAATTTATTATATTAAATGTCAAATATAAATATATATTAAAACTGCAAAAAATTCAAGTTTTAGAAAGGATATTATGATAGAAAATTTAAATAAAAAACAAAAAATAATTATAGGAATTGTTATACTAGCTGTAATTGTTGGAATAGCAACATATTTCATTATAAAAAATAACCAATATGAAGAATTTGATATGAATGATTTTGTAAAGACAGATACAGAAGAATACAAAGGAGACACAATAATAGTGCATATAACAGGAGAAGTAAAAGAACCGGGAATAAAAGAACTGCCGGATGAAGCAAGAATTGCAGACGCAATAGAAGCAGCAGGAGGAGTTACAGAAAATGCAGACTTAGACGAAGTCAATTTAGCATTTGTGCTATCAGATGGGCAAAAAGTATATATACCCAACAAAAACGAAAAAGAAATAAGTGGAGAAAAAGTGTATATAACGGCGGGAAGCGGGAACAATGTAATTGTAGAAGATAAAGTTGAAAGAGGGAAAAAGCAAAAAGTGAATATAAATGAAGCGAAACAAGAAGACTTTGAACAATTACCTGGAATAGGTCCATCAATAGCCAAGAAAATAATAGAATACAGAGAACAAAACGGCAAATTCACATCAATAGACGAATTACAAGAAGTAAAAGGAATAGGTGAAGCAAAATTCGAAAACATAAAGGAATATATAATGGTAAAATAGCATAAAATTGTAGTGTGAGTGAAGCAAAAAGCTGAGCTCATGCTACAAAATCAAGAATTTTTACGGATATGTATTGACAATACTAAAAAAAAGAAGTATACTAATAAAGGTTAAGAAAACTAAATACATCGCGGGGTGGAGCAGTTGGCAGCTCGTCGGGCTCATAACCCGAAGGTCGTAAGTTCGAGTCTTACCCCCGCAACCAACTTATAGCAAGTCTTTTAGAGATTTGCTATTTTTTATTTTTCCTCAAAAAGTGTCATTTGGGGAAATTTTGGGGAAGAAATCCTCACAAACCATTGATATAACTAATAAAACTTCAGTAAAAGACTATGGGAAACCTAAAAAATAATTTAGTAGTCTTTTACTTTTTTATCGTGAAAAGTTTAATGACTTTAGTGAAAAAAGATTTTTATTGACGTCCAGGTAGTAACAGATTTTCTAATGCAAATCCAGCAGTTTTATTATGAGCAATAATTGGATGCACATAGAAATTTAATGTTGTTGTTAATTGTGCGTGTCCTAGTCTAGCCGATACTATTGGGACTTCAATATTTTGAGCTATGAGTAAGGTCGCATTTGTGTGCCTTAACCCATGAAAGTTAATTACAGGTAGTCCTATTTGTTCTACAAATTTTACAAACCACTTACTAATAGTAGAAGGGTGCATTGGCTTACCATCTGCTTGTACAAATAACCTATTAGAATCAATCCATAATTCGCCACAGAACTCTTTTTGATTGTCATACCATAATTTATACTCTTCAAGTAATGAAACAACGAAATCTGGTATTCCAACTTCTCTGATAGAGCTTTCTGTTTTTGGCGTTTTAGTAAATACACCTTTTTCTGCTAAATACTGACTAGAACGATTAACGCATACAATTCCATCTTTAAAGTTGATATCATTCCATTCAAGTCCCATAAGCTCGCCAAGTCTAACTCCAGTAAATAATGTTAAGAGGATAGCAACTTTATATTTGATTTGATCTTCTGTAAGTTCCATTAAGTTAGAAACTAATGCTTTACTTTGTTCATCATCATAGTATCTTCTTTTAGGTTTCCTAGTTTTAGGTGGTTGAACACGTTCAGCAGGATTTGCTAGTATTAGTTGCCAATAAACTGCTTTTTGTAACATAGCATGAAGGAGTCTGTGATGTTCAGCTATAGTTTTTGATGATAAAGGTTTTCCTGTCTTTTTACCATTGTTGTTTTTTCTTCGAACTATTTGAGTATCTTTACTTAACAAATCATAGAATTGCATTATGTCAGTAGGTTTAATTTTATCTACATGGAAATGTGAAAAGAAAGGTATAATTCTACTATTTAACATTCCTAAATATCTAGTATATGTTGAAGGTGCAAGTTCTTTTTCTCCATAATCTCTTTTCCATATTTCCACAAAATCTTCAAATTTTAGAGATTTTCCTTCAATATACAAACCTTTTTCACAATCAGCAACGAATTTAGCAAGTTCTATTTTTGCTTCTTTTTTAGTACCATGAACAGTTTTAGTTTTCTTAATAGGTTTTCCTTGCAAGTTATATCCAGCAAGGCAACTTAGTCTGTAACTATTCTTTCCTCTTTTTTCAATACTCCCAGCCATTACCTTTTTCACCTCCTTTCAGGCATACCTATGGGTGGGAGGGGAATGTATTATATATCTTTAATTATTGTAAAAATATTTTCATCACCAATATAATTATTGAGTAATATTTTTAAGTAATTTTTTAAATTTCGAATTATTGTATCTAAAATAAATAATTCTGGAATTTTATTATCTGGGTAATTGTCATCATCTAAATTGTCAAGTAATTGCATATTTGTATATAAATTACGAATTTTATCAATACTTTTAGATAAATTATCAAAATTACCGTGAGAAATATCAGATCTAATGTCGTATATATGAGATAATTCTTTTTTTAAATTATTAATATCTATCTCATTGTTATTAAGATACAAAACCAATAATGTTTTATTTATAAACATTTTTTTGATAGATTCTTCCACATTAAATCTATTTGCATCAGGTTTATGAGCTATTAATAGTTCAATCAAAGAAACCAAACATACAATTTTGTCATGCTGATAGGTTAAATTATTTATTCTGTATATCTGTTCAGCAATATAGTTGAATTTATAATCATTAACTAATTTATCAACAGTAGGTACTTTTTGATAAATTCTAGATAGCACTTCATTAAAAGGAAAATGCCAACAATCATCATCTTCTATGTAGTCTTTGTAATTTTTAGCCATATAAAGATTGTGAAAAACAGCGTTTGCGTGAGTTTTTCTCATATGTAAATTTGAAAGATTAGGATAGTCGTTAATTAAAAGAGTATCATTTAATCTACCGAGATTATTAAAACTCACAAAGCATATAAAATCTAGAATTCGAACCGCTTTTTCGGTCGAATCTTCTAATAAATTAGGAAAATCAACATTATCCGTACTATTAAATCTAACTATTACCCAAATAGATGCTAGTTTATGAAAAATATCGGTATTAAAATCTAAGTTAATATTTAAATGATTGATTTCTAAAAAGTTAAAAAGATATTTGTTTAAATCTTCTTCAGTGCATATATTACAATCGTCGGTTGAAATTGAAATATTTTTTAGAAAATTAGAAATTTCTTCAATTTCTATAGTAGTTCTTGGATTATCAAAGTAAATATTATTTCCAAAAGTTTTTGTTGGTTTATCAATAGGATAAACATATTTTGTTAATAAAAATGGCATATTATTTTCTCCTTTACTTGCATTATTTAATCAATAATATATTAAATAATATTATCTTTATACTTATCAAATTTATCTACACTTTTTTGCATCCATTCATTTAAATCATTTTCAGAAATGCTTCCTTTTTTATATCTTTTCAAATATTGTTGAGATTGTTGTTTCCATTGAGTAAAATATTTAGCTTTTTCACTATATGGACTAGTTTTTCCTCTTTGAATTTGCATTAGTATTTTCTGATAAGTTTTCTTATATAGTTTATATGCTTCAACATCTCCAATGTTTTTCTTAAATGTTTCTGCAGCACCTTTTACTCTACAAGTTTTTTCTTTATCATAATACATAATATCACAATATATTTCAGATTCTTTTGATATAGGAATAAAGTATTTACTACAGTTTTGACATTTTTTTATTGTAACATATGTATTTAAAGCAATTTCATCTAAACTAATAAAAACAATATTAGATAAAGCAGTAGAATGATATATATTGCTCAATTTATAAGTTAATTTACCATCTTTTATACTTTTACTTACTTTAGTTGGATTAGCTAAATTAGGGCTTAATCCATCAGTACCATTAACAAATAGTTTATTAAAATATACATTAGTATTATTTGTATATCTATATAAATCATTTTTTAAAGCATGAGATAAATATCGAATATGAGGATATACATCGTTGTATGAATTTGAATTATCTAAATTATATGTAAAATCAACGCATTCTCTAATATCTTTTTGTAAGCTAATAAGATTTTCTTTAGAATTTTTAAATACTTCAGTCAATAAATTAAGATAATCATTAGCGGTTTTGCAAGAATGTATATCTGGAAAATTATCAACATATTCTTTCAAAAATTCAATTCCATAGAACGCAAAGAATGTTTTATATGCTGAAAAAACATCAGTAAAGTCTGCATTTAAAAATTTTATTAAGAACATACCATATCTTTCTTCCATAGGACTATAATAGTCATTTTTTATTACATCACAAACTGGTTTCTTAAATTTTGGAGACTCGGTTGTTAGTAAAAGTTCTCCATATTTAAAATTTATATTCTTATAAAATTTTACTTGACAATTTACTAAAGGTGTAACATAGTATTCTCTTTTTTCTTTTTTATTAAACCAAATACCAAAGCCGTAGTTGCTTGGTATATTAGGACTTTTTAACATTCCTAAACAACTCCTTAGTATAATTTTGTGAGAAATTTTAAAAAACTTTTATAAATTTTCTTGACATTTTATAAAAACCCTTATATAATCACTTCGTAAAAAATGATAAATCTATTAAATAAATTTCTCACATAATTATTTTACAACAGATTAAAACAAAATGCAATAGATTTTATGATTTTTTATAAAAAAACAAACTTATTCATAAAAATAAGTTAATTACAAGACTGGAGGTGAGTACAATGGAACTACAAAAAGTACAAAGAACAACCCTAACAATGAAAGAAGCAGCAGAGTATTTAGGAATATCATATTGGTTAATTAATCAATTAGTAAGACAAAAACAAATACCATGTTCTAAAGTTGGTGGTAAGTATTTATTTAGAGTACAAGTCTTAGACAAATATCTAAATAAAAAAGAGCAAGATTCAGTTAGTTATTAACAGCAAAGTTAGGAGGGGAGGTGACATGTATGATATCCAGTGGTTCAAAGTTGAATCAAATATCTTTTCTAATAGAAAGATACAAATTATTCTCAAGCTTCCATATGGTGACACATACTTTAGAGTATGGATACAGTTAATTGCATTAGCAGTCGAATGTAATAATGAGGGAAGATTAGAAATTGGAGAAAATAATCCAATGACAATTCAAAATTTTTCAAAGATTATGGGAAAATCTTATAAAAAAATAGAAAAAATTTTGAATAAATTTGTAGAATTAGAAATGCTTATAAAAGAAGGGGAAACGTTTTTAATTAAGAATTGGAATGTTTATCAAAGTATTGATAAATGCGAAAAAATCAGAGAACAAGGTCGAGAACGACAAAGAAAACATCGTGAAAAGTTAAAGAGTGAAAGTGAAAAAAGTAACGTTACAGTAACGTTAGGTAACGCAGAAGAAGAGAAAAAAATAGAAGAGATAACAAAAGAAGATAGTAAAGAAGAGAATAGAGGAAAGGAGGACAAAAATGGCTTCAGAGAATACAGTTTTAACTAAAGTTATCAACAGAAAATTGAAAAAATCTGGATTCTGCAATAAAGAATTAAAGCCAATTGGATTTGATTATCTTTATGAAAATGTTTCACCAGATTGTATCGAATATGAAAGATGTGATTGTGAAAAATCTAAAAAATACTGGGCTAAAAAGGATAAAGAAGATTATTTGAAGATGAAAAGAGAGCATTATAGAAAGATAATAAATCAATTATATAAAGATAGTTATATGAAGAAGAATTATCAGAATATGAACTTTGAAAACTTTAATAAGGAATTAGTAAATGATATAGCAATAAAGATTATTGAAGATTATACAGAAAAATGTATTGCAAAAAAGCAAACCAATGGACTGATAATAACAGGCACGTCAGGAGTTGGAAAAACACATTTAGCTGCAGCAATTGCTAATAAACTTATAGAAAAAGGACAGATAGTTCTTATTGGAAGACTTACAACTTTGTTAGATAAAATAAAAGAAACATTTGCAGATAATACCATATCTGAGAATGAATTAATAGAATTATATTCTAATATTGACATGATAATAATTGATGATCTTGGAACAGAACGAGTAAGTAAATGGGCGTTAGAAAAACTTTATACAATAATTGAAAATCGAAATGAGAATAGATTACCAATAAGTATTACCACTAGATTTGATAAGAAAGGTTTATCTAAAAGATTCAAAGAAGGACAAGATGAAGAACTTGCTGATGCAGTTATTAATAAACTATATCAGATGTGTTATGGAGTAACACTTATAAATGAAAAAAGAGTTAGTAAAAGTCGCTAAACTAAAAATACTAACCCAATTAATTGTAAATACATTTTAATATAAAATGAAAAAAATGTAAAGAGAAAGGAAGTAAAAAAAGATGAAAGATTATAAAAAAGTGGTTGAAATACCAGTAGAAAAAATAAAAATAATTAGTAAAGATGTTAGATTATTAGATGATGAAAGAATGAAAAATTTTCAAGTATCATTGCAAAAAAGAGAGAGGATAATTCCATTTATAGTTACTAAAATAGGAGATGATTATATACTAGATAACAGTTTTAATAGATTTACTGCAATGAAATTATCAGGATATAAAACATTACTATGTAGAGTTATAAGTGAACGTGAAAGAGAAAGAAGAATCAAATTTAAAAGAAGATTTTATACTGGATATGTAATTTAAAAATGTATTAAAAGTGCCTGGATTAAGTAAATGATTCAGGTACTTTTTGCTCTATTATGGTGTGGTAATAGGAGCATAATAAGGTACAAAAATAGGGGATTTTTTGAATTAGCAAGCAATGAATTTCGTCAGCTCGAAATTCTAAATGGGGAAAATCCCCAATCCCCTTTTAAGATGGGAGGAGAGAGCAAATGGCAACAACAAAAATATGGAAAGTACAAAAGAGATTAGATCATGTAATTGATTATGCAACAAATGAAGAAAAGACAAGAAAAATTCTAATGGATATGGAATGGATAGATTTGATAGTATCAGATAAGTAATAACATATGCAGCTAATCCAGATAAAACAGAAAAACAATTTTATACAACAGGCATAAATTGTAAAGTAAAAGATTCAGTTAAACAAATGCAACTTGTAAAAATGATATATGGGAAAGAAAATGGAATATTAGCATTTCATGCTTATCAATCTTTTAATGAAGGAGAAGTTACTCCAGAAATAGCGCATGAAATTGGAGTAAAACTTGCAAATGAAATGTGGGGAGACAGATTTCAAGTTGTGGTATCTACACACTTAAATACAGAACATCTTCATAATCATTTTGTAATCAATTCGGTTTCATTTAAAGATGGAAAAAAGTATTATAGCAATTTAATGAATACAGCATTGCTAAGAAAAACATCAGATGAAATATGTGAAGAATATGGCTTAAGTGTTTTAAAAGAAAAGACTTGTAAATCAGGAATCAACTTTGAAAATTTTTATAAACAATCTATGAGAGATTCGGATTATTATAAATTCGCAAAAGAAGATATAGATTATGCAATAAAACATTCATACACACTAAAACAATTTCAACAGATTTAGTATCAATGGGATATAACTATTATTATAGAGCAGGCAAATTAAGTGTAAGAAGAGAACCATACAAAAGAAATATAAGAGTTGAAAGAGCATTTGGAGAAGAGTATTCATTGGAAAATATTAAAAGAAGAATATTAGAAAATGACTATATAAGACAAAAAAATAATTCCATATATTGTAGTAAAAAACAGACATTTTACAACTAGAAATAAAGTAGGGAAGAAATATAGACCAAAAGGGATTGTAGCATTGTATTACTATTATAAATATTTGATAAAGTTATATACCAAAAAGAATATACAATATAAATTGACTCCTGAAATGAGGGCAGAAGTAAAAAAGATGGATAAGTATTCGGAAAGAATTAGATTTTTATGTAAGTATAAGATTGAGACTATGAGTGATGTTGATAATGTGAAAGAAAAGAAACAGGAAGAAATGCAAAAGATATTGAATACAAGAAACAGATTATATTATAAAAGACAGAAATTAGATAATGAGAGTGAAAAAGATAGTATTATTAAAGAAATAATTGATGTTACTTCTGTTTTAACAAAGGTTAGAAAAGAGATTAGGTTGTGTGATGAAATTTATGATAATGTACCAAGAATGAAGGAACAAATAAAAGATGTAGATAAGAAAGAAAAACAAAAGATAAATGAAAAAGAACAAGAGAAGAAATTAAAAGAGAAAAAGAAAAAGGATAGAAGGTATGAGAGATAAAATTGGCGCAGAGGTGTGATAGGTAATTTAGAAATTTTTAAAATAAAAAACATGAGATTTATTGTAAAAAAATAGTATTTATGATATTATAAAACTGGAAAATAGAAAATTAAGAGTCATAAGTGGAGGAAAATATATGAAAAAGTATACAATAGAGAGAGAGGGGCAAATTGATTTTTTTAATCAATTTAATATAAATTATGAAAATACACCTATACTGATAGATAACACTGATGGGGTTTATAATGGAAATTTGCTTGAGTTTAAGTTAAATATTACTGATACGAATAAAGTATTATTTCAAACTATTAAATATTTATCTAATATGAGGGTCAAAGGGGAATCTATTCCAGCAAATATATTATGTATTGATTTAAATTCTACATTATGCTATGTATACCATTCAGAAGATTATTTTAATGAAATTCATGAAATATATTATGGTAGTGCAAGTAAGAATGTAGAAGGATTTATTGCAAAGAATATAGTTGATAAACTTGATTATTCAACAATGGAAGGAGCATCAACTTTAAAACAATATTTAAAAGAGAAAAACTATATGAAAATAATGCTTGATGAAAATTGCATTGTTGGATGGGCAAATAGATATTATAGAGAATATCCAAATGCAGATAAAGGAGATTTTTTAGACGATCGAGAAGGTTTAATAATAAATAAAACTTCAGAAATTCGTGAACCTAAAGTTTTTAAAGATTATATTTTACCATATACAGGAAAAACCAATGAAAAATTTAAATATTTAATGGATAAATTAAATGATAAAAATAACAAGCAAAAGTTAGGAGCTTTTTATACACCGATTGAATATTGTAAAAAAGCGGCTGAAATGGTAAGAGAAGCAATAAATAGAGTGCCAAATGGAAATGATTATATAATTTTGGATAGATGTGCAGGGACAGGAAACTTAGAAAGTGTTTTGAATGATGAAGAATTATCACATTGTGTTGTTTCTACTTATGAATATTATGAGTATAAGGTTTTATTAGAAAGATTAGGGGAAAAGGTTAGAGATATAATTCCACCAGTAGAAGCACAAGTAGAATATGTTGATGGATGTATTTACAATGCAGATGCGCTATCAAAAGAATATATCGAAAACCCAATATTAGGAAAGTATATAAATGATCCAAAATGTACTATTATTTTGTTCGAAAACCCTCCATATTCAGATGATAGTGGAAGTACACCGCAAACTGGAAAATCTAGATCAATGTCAAAAAATACTTATATTTCAGAAAAATTTAATACTGAAGTAAAATCAGACATTCCTGGATTAGTTCAATCTAAAGATTTGTCTAATTTGTTTATATGGTCTGGGTTTAAATATTATTTAAGATATCCAACAGATAGCTATATATTGTTTTCTCCAATAAAATATTGGAAAATAGGTCATTTTGTAAATAAAAAGTTTATGCAGGGATATTTATTTAATAGAGAGCATTTTCATGCTAGTAAATCTGCAATATCATGTATTTATTGGTCTAATGAAGATGAAGAGAAAAATGTTCAAGAATTGAATTTAGAAGCTATTAATATAATTGATGGTAAATTAAAACAAGAGAATGTGATTACTGTAAAAAAAGTATATAAGCCAGTAAATAAATATTTATTTGATAAGAGAAGTTTTGACGGAGATACAAAGGATGGAGTTTGGTGTAGTAGAGATGGATATGAGAGTGGAAAATTACCAAGTACAAGTACAGAAAATATTTATAATAAAAATATTTTAGGATATATACATTTAGTTGGATTTGCATTTGATATGAAAAATAAAGCCTTTGTAAGAACAACATTAAATTTAAGAAAAAATGGATTTTATTTAAGAGATGACAGCTACTTGTTTGGATTACCATTATTTTGTGCTAAGTGCTATCCTCAAGATGCTTGGTACTATACAGATGTTTATTCAACTACAGCTGATGGTGGAGAAAAATTTAAAGAAGATAAAGACTTCTTGAAAAGTTGTTTGATTTATTCGTGCTTAACTTCTGCTAACCATTGTGTTTCTTTTGAAGGTTCGGATCATAGGCTGTACAAAAATGAATTGTGCTTTGACAAAGGAACAATTGCATCTAACGATTTAAGAAAAATAGAAATTAATAATGATGAAATAATTCTTATAGACTTATGGAATAAAATATTAGAACAAGCTTCTAAAACAGATAATTATAATGATAATTTTAAATATGGAATATATCAAATATCTAAAGAGTTAAATACATCATATATAGATGAGAGAGGTAATACTGTATATGATTATCCAGAATTAAATGGAAATTTAAATACAATGAAATCTAAAATAAAAGAATATTATAAAAAATATATTGAACCAAAAATGTTCAAATATGAGTTATTAAAATAGTTGTTAAACTTATTAATGAATTATAAAATGAATTTTCGTAGCGAAAGATGGAGGAGAATATGGCTGATCAATTATTCCATAAAACAGAATATCAAGTTCAACAATTAGTGGATATGGCGAATAAAGGAACTCTAGGATTACCAGATTTACAAAGAGGTTTTGTATGGAAACCAAATAAAATAAGGGATTTATTAGATTCAATGATGAAGGGATATCCAATTGGATTTATAATGCTATGGGCTGCACAATTCAACACTTCAAAAGGTGAAAATAAAACTATAGGTATAGATGATAAAGTTTCTTTTGGACAAGACTATGTAATAATAGACGGACAACAAAGAATAACATCATTATATGCTGTAATGACAGGAAAAGAGATAAAAGAAGATGGTAAACAAATAAAAATTTCTTTTAATCCAATTTCTAAAGAATTTGCGGTATGGAATGCTAGTACAGAGAAAAATCCGGAATGGATAAATAATATTAGCGATATATACATAAATGTTAATAGAAGCAGAGCATTTATTAATAATTTCATAAATAGCTTAAGAGAATATAGAGAGAAAAATGGAGAAGTATTAACAGAAGAAACAGAGCAAATAATAGATGAGTCTATTTCAGAGATACTAAAATTAAGAGATTATCCTATTAATGCATTGGTAATAAATGGTGATGTTGATGAAGAGGCCGTAGCTGATATTTTTACAAGAGTTAATTCTGGAGGAGTAAAATTAAATGAAAACGATTTTATAATGACTTTGATATCAGTAACTTGCCCAGAATTAAGAGACAAAATTGAGAAGTTTTGTGAAGAATCTTCAGACGAAAAGAAAAGAGGGAAAGCTTATAATAAACTAATTGAAGTAAAACCACAACAAATTATAAGAGCAACAATGGCATTTACTTTTAAAAGAGCTAGATTAAAATATGCATATATGAAATTAAGAGGAAGCGATTTAAAAAGAGGTTCTGATGGTAGAATTGATATGAGTTTAAGAGAAAAGAGTTTTGAAGACCTTTCAAGAGGACTAGAAAAAGTATTGGATTATGAGAATTGGAATGAATTTCTAAGAACTGTAATGTCAGCTGGATTTTTAACTAACTCAATGGTTAGTTCTGAAAATGCTTTAGTATATTCTTATATGATGTTTCTAATAGGAAAATATGATTTTGAAGTAACTTCTGAAAGACTAAGAAAAATAATAGCAAAATGGTATTATATGGTCTCTACAACATCACATTATACAGGTTCATTTGAATCAACTGTACAAGAAGAATTAAATGATTTAGAAAGAATCAGTACAGCCGATGAATTTGAAGAATATTTAAAGAACAGAATAAGACTAGTATTTACAAATGACTATTTTACACATACATTACCAGATGATTTGAATTCATCTGCATCAGTATCTACTGTTTGGAATGCATATTTAGCAGCACTAAATATATTAAATAAAAAAGTGTTGTTTTCAGATTTATATTATAGAGAATTACTTTCTGGAGATTATAATGGAACAAGAAATGCTTTAGAAAAACATCATCTATTTCCGAAAGCTTATCTTGAAAAGATAGGAATTAAAGATGATAGAGATAGAAATCAAATAGCTAATTTTGCTTTTATAGAATGGGGAGATAATATGATTGTAGGTGATGAAGCTCCGGCAGAATATTTCAAACCTATCTTTGAAAGAAAGACTATACCAGAGGAAAGAAAAGAAATTATGAAATATAACGCATTACCAGAGGATTGGTATAACATGCAGTATAATGATTTTCTTGTAAAAAGAAGAAAATTAATGGCAAATGTTATAAAAGAGGGTTATGAAAGATTAATGAAATAGATTTATATATAAAGAGAATATTATAAATTTAATATTAAAACAAAAGCAGAAAGTTTAATAAAAATTAAATTTCCTGCTTTTTTGATATAAAAATACAATATTCGACATTTTTTACATAATTTATATGATATATTAAATATAATTAAGAATAAAGGAGAAATGTATGTACGAAAAAGTAGTAAATTATTTCGAAAAAAATTTATGTATAGAAAATTTATATTTCAGAAAAAAATATAAATTGTGGATCATTGGAATTATAAGCATATTAATATTGGAACTAATAATTAATTATATAGTATCTATAGTAATAGAAAATTTATGGACAAGAATAGGAATAATATTAATAATAAATTTTTTTATTACAGGATTATTTTTATTATTAGCTTATGTTCTTCCTATAAATAAAATTTACAAAGAAAAAGTTAAGAAAGAAACTAATATAGATATAATTGGATTATTAATGAATGAAGAAAATTTAAGTGCGTATCGTGAAATAGAAATTCAAGAGATGGATGATTTTCTGAGAAAAGATTGTAAAATAAAAAATATTGAAAGTATTAATACAATTGTAGATTTAATAAATGAAGAAATAAAAGAGAAATATGAGAAAAAGAGTTTTATTGAAAAATATTTTAATACTACAATATTACCGGTATTAATTTTAGTATTAACAGTTTATTTTACTAATATTAATGAACAGCAATTTATCAATATTTTATCAACAACTATTATATCAATAATATCTATTATTATAGCAGGGAACTTTGTAATCAGGATTAAAAATGTTAATATTACACCTGTAAATAAAAGAGAGAACCTATTAGAGTTAAAAAGAGTGTTAATAGACATACAAATAAAATGGAAAAGTAGTAATAAAGCAAGTAAATGTAATATAGGGGGAAAATAAAAATGCAACTAATTATAAACAATAATGGTGAGGTAATCGAATTAGATGGTGTAATAAGAGGAATAAAAAATAAATTTTATGTAGAGATTAGAGTACCTGATGAAATAAAACTTGAAGCGATAATTCCCAATATAAAAGGAGAATATAATTTCAAAGGAAAAGTAACATTGATAAATAATAGAAACTCGTCTGTTAGAAAAAGTGAGAGTAACCCAAATGAAAGTATTTATGTTTATGAAGTAGGATATCTTGTTTCGGGGTATATAGATGAGAAAGATATTTTAATATCATCTATGTCAGTTTATTTCAAAGAATTAGATAGTTTTTTTGTTGAAGATGAATATAAAATTGATATTAAAAAAATGAAAACAGAGTTAACAATAACACAAAGATATAATAGTGAGGTACTACTAGAAGATGAAAATGTAATTATAAAGTATAATAGAACCGCAGGAATAGATCATGACTTAGCCGGGCATATATTATTTCTGAATCCAGCAAAATTAAATATTTTATTCAAAAGTGAAATACATTTATCTCAGATATTTGAAGAAATAAGTAAAATAGAAAATGTATTAGGTTTTGTTTTTAATAGAAAAATAAATTTAATAGAGACTTCATTATTTACGAATGATGATGAATACCATGAACTTATTCTACAATTTCAAAAAGATTATAATGATATAAAGTCAGAAGATTTCTTTATTGTTGATTTGAATTCAAAACAATTATTAAAAGACATTTTAAAAAGATACTATAAAGATAAACGTATTGCTAGTACCATTAATATGTTTTATGAATATATATACAATGAATTAGATGATATATTTGAATTTACATCTTTAGTAAATACATTGGAATTAACCCTTTCGGATTCAAAATATAAGGGAGAAGTAGAACAATATGCACTAAAAACTAATGAAAAACTAAAATTAAATAATGAAAAAATGAACGAAATATTGGAATTATTATCTGGAGAGCAAAAAGGATTTATAAAACAATTTTACAAATTTAATAATGTTGAATTAAGAGACAAACTGAAATATATTTTCTTTAAACTATTTAACTTAGAAAAAAATGAAAATAGTGAAAAATACATATCCGCAATAATTAATACGAGAAATTATTTTGTACATGGAGAAAATAAAAAAAATATTCTGAATCAAGTGGATATGGTGCAAACAAAGCATTTGTTAAAAATGATATTATATATATTGATTGTAGATATATGTACAAATGAAAGTAATTCGCATATTGATTCATATAGATTATCAATTCCAATTGTATATGATAATACAATTAAATATTTTAATTAGAAGGAAAGAAAAATTATGAAAGATTATAAAGAATATTTTCAGCAGCTAATTAATAAAATTGGAGAAGATTTTATTTGGACTATAAACATTGGACAAGAAAGATTAGATGAGTTGATTGAAAAGGAAATAAAACAAAACCATCCATTGTATGGCAAAAAAATAATACCAATAGCAATGTGTAAAAATAAATTAGATATACTAGGCTTTTTTGAAGAGAAAAATATACATATAATAGTTGCTATCCATTTTAAAGGTTATGTTTCCACAAATGATAATGATCCATGCTTTAATATATATAATGATTTTGAAAGTGCTTGTAATGAAATAATAATGATATATAATCATCTTTATAAAAATAGTAGATATCAAATAATGATAGATAGTGAAAAAATAAAAAAAGAGAAATGCTATAGTACTCTAAAAGGATTATATACGATTCTTCCTTTGATATATGATACACTATTAAAGATAAACGAATTTAGAGGAGAATTAGCAAAAGATACGGAAGAAGATTTATTGCGAATTCAAGATTTGTTTCAATTTTTTGCGGTTGATTTTCCGTATAAAATTAGAAGCATAATAATGCTATCAGAAATAGGAAATTATTCAGATGCATGTATTATTTTAAGAAGTTTAACAGAAACATTTTTTTATTTTAAGTATTACATAGTAAAAAATAATGGAAAGAAACTAAGTAGTTATGTAATGCAAGATAAAAAAAATACAACGAGAATAAAAGATATTATGGAATTTATTGCACCAACATTTTATGATACACAATATGCTGAATTGTGTAATTTTGCTCATGGAAATCCGTTGTCAGTTGGCTTGTTTAGAGGAAATGTGGACAAAACAGATCCATTAAAATATAATGCATATAATATTAATGTTGATTGGTATGGGTATATACTAAATCTAACAATGCCGTTAATTGTTGGTTTTTTTAATATGTTTAATCAAGTTTATAAAAATAATACTATAAAAACATATAAAATGTTAGAAAAAAATATTGAAAAAGTTAAAGAATTTATTATAAACGATATGAATGAACGTTATATTGTATATCCTAAGCAAAGAAAAACAATAGATATGTATAGAAAAATAATAGAATTTGAAGATTTGAATTTTATTAATAAAAAATAAAAATTTTTTCAATAACACTTACACTATTAAAGCAAAAACAAAACGCGCTAAAATTACAATAGTGCTACAATTTATAAAAATTGTAGCACTATTGTAATTTATGAATCTAAACTCCTTATAATTATCTGAACTCCATCACAAAAACCATTTCTATAATACTTCTCATTCCAATAACCAAGATAATCTAAAAAATTGTCATCAAGAATATTAAGTTGTTTTTGAACATAAGCCCTATTCTGGTTAGGAATAGACTTCAAAATTCTATCAGAAATTTCATCAAAATAAACCCAATGCTTTCTATCCTCCTCGCAAGTAAGAGAAGAAATTTCCTCCTCTCTAAATAATAACCAATCTTTCAAAATATCATCATTTACTTCTCTAAAATTAACCATATCTAAATTCCTCCTATACATATATAATTTCATTCAAAACAATTTCTTCTGCTCTATTTTTAATATTATTCATAGCTTGAACCCATTCTATTTGATGATGTTCTTTTAGTTGCTCATTAATATTTTCAAATTCAGCAAGTTGTTTTATAAGCTCATTTACTTTGTAAGTAACACTTTTATCTATATCTAACAAATGTTGTTTTAAAGTACCACTTATAAGTAATTCAGTATATAAGCCTTTATTAAAATTCTTTAGATAATTTAATCTCAATTGCCCATATTTTCCAATGTGTCCTTTAGGTTGCTTAGGTAAATATAAATCAGGAATAAAATAATCTCCTTCTTTGTGATAAGTTATTTCTTTCATAATCAAAACCTCCAAATTTTATTTTTAGGTTTCCCATTTTGATTCCAATATTTGTTAAAAATAATTGGGGAAAAGTTGGTGAAAAAATTCTCAAAAAAGCACAAAAAATCACACAAATGTTCTAAAATTCATTTTCCAAATTTTCATTGATAAATCAGCTAAAACCCTTGATTTCACTAAAGTTCATAAACCTGTCGGCTAGCCCTCATAACCCGAAGGTCATAAATTCAAATCTTACCATGAAACTGAAAATAAAATTAGATCTAAATATATTTCTTATAGGCACTGTTCGAAAATTTATTTGGCCATATATATATTATAATTGTATACAGTTTTTATTTTTGTTAAAGATTTTAAGAAATTTAAATTTAAAGTTAATTTTACAATATAATAATAAAATATGATAATAATATGTTAAATAGATAGAAGAGAATTATGGAAAACGAATTATTTAGAGAAAAAATTGTAAAAGAATATGTGAAATATAAAAAGCCAGAAAAGAAATCAAATGATGTATGGAGTAAAGAATAGTACATTAAATTTTATGAAGATAATAAAAGATCTTTAAATTCTTTGTTATTTGATATAAATGAATATTTTGTAGATAACAAAGAGAAAAATTTAATTATTGATAAAAATGACGAGGTTGCAATTAATTTTTTAAACAAACAGATAAATAAATATGAAAGAAGAATAGAAAAGGCTAGGAAAATAATATTTGAGGATACATTGATTGTTGATTAATTAAGTTGCATAAATGAATAATGCTAGTTTTAAAAAATATTCATTTATAAAGGAAAGCAACAAATATGATATTGATGACCAAAAACTAAAGGGAATATTTTCTTAGTATCACAGATACAAGCTAATATTCCTCTTTAGACCTTTTTAAGTAACTATTTAAATTTTTCCTATTTGTATACACATAAAAAATTGTAAAATATCTATAATATATAAACAATAAAACAAAATAACATAATAAAATCAAATAAATTAAAAACTATAAGTGTAATTATTTAATAAAACTATAGTTATCTTAAAAAGGTATGGGCTTAAAACTTTATATTTAATTTAATCTGCAAAATAACTTAACAGAACCCAGATTTGACTATAAATTTATTTCAAATTCAATACTATTTAGCTTAAAAATTTCAAAATCAGTATTACGTATTTTTTCATCTAATTGCTGGATTTGAGATTTGACTTCTTCTTGATTATAATTTATTTCTTGAATTTGAAAGTATGAGTTATTTACCTCAGTAACTCTTTGCTTTAAATTACGATAATTCAACAGAGCTTGTAAACTGTCTTTTAGTCTTCTTAAGTTACTATTTTCAACTATTGCAGTTTGAATTGTTCTGCCATCAGAAAGCCTAAAAAAATTATTTTTTTCATAAAGTACGCCCTTTAATTTAGATATTTCACTAGACAATCTTTTAACTTCAGTTAACTCTTCTTCAAAATCCTTTTTATTGTCTTCAACTACATTAGTAGTACCATTTAATTCTTGAATTGAAGTATTTAGCACATGCTTTTTTAAAGTAAAAAACAAAGATGAATATTGTTTCTCATTTTCGTCAATTAAACACATTAAACTAGATAAATTTATTTTCATTTCTATAACCTCCTAATTTAAATAAATTATAAAACGAATGCAAATAAAAAAGGTCGCATAAAAAGCGACAAAAAAATAACGCTATAAAATAGCGTTGCAGTATGTAAATAAATAATCGTTTATGACATTTAAGTCATAAATATTATTATCTAAACAGTAAGAAATAATTAAGTCAAATTTGCTTGAGCTTAAAGAATAACCAGCTGAGTTTAATAAAGTATTAAATTCAGACTTGTTTAACTTCAAAGAAAGACATAATTTGATAAGTACATTCTTTCTAGGGATGTAATTTTGATTACATCTAATTTTAGAAAACAATTTACGATCAATATCTACACATTTATAAACCTCAGAATCCTTATGACCGCTTTTATCTATATAATAAAAGAGTATCTCATTAAAACTCTTAGATTTACTACAATTTAAATATTCATAAATATTATTATTCATAAGAACACCTCCATTTTAATATTGTTTACATTTGATAATGTAATCTGAGGCTTATAGCCTAATAAAAGAGATTTTTGTTCTTTGAATATTTAAATTGTATAAATAGTATAACATATTCATAGCAAAGAAATCAAGCATGGACAAAAAAATACATATATTTCCATAAAAAGATTGTAAAAAAATGTAAGAAATGATAAAATTATGTCATAAAAAAGTAATTAGGCAAAAAATAAAAGCTCTAGATAACTAGAACTTAAATTCACCTAAGTGAAACCAACATCAAGTTGGCATTTAAGGTTTAAACCTTATTTTAACTCATTGTGCTATTTTAGATAGTAATTTAATAGCAAATTAAATATAACATAGAAAAGGAGAAATTGCAAGATATGGAACAAAAAAATTGCAAAAAAGTTGACGCTTATAATATAGGATTGGACATTGGAACAAATTCAGTTGGATGGGCTGTAACAGATTTGGATAATAATATTTTAAAAAGAGGCAACAAAAACATGTGGGGTGCACGTATATTTGATGAAGGAAGTACTGCAGCACAAACAAGAATATTTAGAGGAACAAGAAGAAGGATTGAAAGAAGAAAAGAGAGAATAAATATACTTCAAAGTTTACTATTAGATGACATGGAAAAGGAATATCCAAATTTCTTTCCAATGTTAAGGGAAACATCTAAGACTAAAGAAGATAAAAATAGTGACTCAATTAATGGAAAAAAATATAATTTATTTTCAGAATTGGAATTATCAGATCCAATATATTATCAAAAATATCCAACAATATATCATTTAAGACGAGAGCTAATGGAAAGTAAAGAAAAGTATGACATTAGGCTTGTTTATCTTGTAATTCATCATATAATAAAATATCGTGGAAACTTCCTATATGAGGGAGACTTAAAAAATAATAACAATGAAATAATTGAATCTATAAATGAGCTATTAGATTTTATACAAAATACAGTGGAAATAAGCTTTATTTCAGAAGCGGAAAAAATTCAAGAAATATTAAAAGATAAAACGAAATCAAAGGGAGAAAAAAAGGATTTAATAATTGGACTTTTTGATTATGATAAGGATGAGAAGTCTGTAATTACTGGAATTGTTAATGCAATTTTGGGGTATAAATTTGACGTTAATAAGATATTTGATATTGCAGTAGAAAATTCAAATATTTCTTTTAGTAATGAAATAGCAAATGAAGAAGAAATAAAAGAAAACTTGCAAGACCAAGCTTATGTGTATGATGTATTACTAAAAATATATAATTGGTTTATATTACAAGATATTCTACAAGGTAATAATAGTATTTCAGAAGCTTTCATAAATAAGTATGACAAGTATAAAAAGGATTTAAACAATATAAAAAGCTTATATAGAAATTATTTAAAAGATGAATATAATAGTATGTTCAAAAGAGAAAAAGATGATAGCTATTCATGTTTCGAAAAGCATATATCAGCGTGTCCAATAGAAAACTTGTATAAAAGAATAAAAAAAGATTTAGCAGATGTTCCAGATTGTAAAGAAAAAGAAGAAATATTAAAAGATATAGAAGATAACGCTTTTTTAGTAAAAATAAATACAACAGCAAATTCGGCAATTCCATATCAATTACATTATCAAGAATTGGAAAAAATACTTGAAAATCAAGCACAATATTATCAAACAATACAAGAAAATAAACAACATATATTAGAACTAATGAAATTCAGAATTCCATATTATGTTGGACCTTTGGCACAAGAGGGAAGAAGTAGATTTGCTTGGATTGTTAGAAATTCAAACGAAAAAATATTGCCATGGACATTTGATGACGTGGTCAATGTAGATGAAACGGCAGAAAAGTTTATAAGAAGAATGACCAATAAATGTACATACCTAATAAATGAAGATGTAATTCCAAAACAATCAATTTTATACTCTGAGTTTTGTGTATTAAATGAACTTGCAAATATAAGAGTAAATAATCATAAACTAACTCCAAAGACTAAACAACTTATAATAGACAAGTTATTTAAAGTTAAAAAAACAGTTAAGCAAAGAGATTTAAAACAAGTATTAACAGATTTTCAAGTTTTTCCTGAAGTCACATCAATTACTGGATTAGCAGAAGTAGATAAATTTATGTCAAACATGTCATCATATATTGATATTGAAAATATACTTGGCTGTATAAATGATGAAAACATTGAAATGGTTGAAAACATAATTGAATGGATTACAATATTTGAAGATAAAAAAATATTAAAAAGAAAAATAAAAAATACATACAATTTAGAAGATAGAATAGTAAGTCAACTAATAAAGAAAAATTATAGTGGATGGTCGAGATTGTCAAAAGAGTTACTTATTGGATTAAAGTCTGCTGATGACGGAAAAAGCATAATGGAAAAACTAAGGACAACAAAAGACAATTTTATGCAAATTATAAATAATGATATGTATGGTTTCAATAAACAAATTGAAAGCAGAATGAAATTACAAGAAAAACAAATAACATATAAAGATGTAGATGAAATACCAACATCTCCAGCTAATAAAAGGGCTATATGGCAAAGCCTAAAAATAGTTGAAGAGATTAAAAAAGTAATGAAAAAAGATCCTAAAAACATTTATATTGAATTTGCAAGAGAAGAGCAGGAAAAAAATAAGAGAAAAGATAATAGAGCAAAAGCACTTCTTAAAATATACGAAAAATATGAAGAAGAAATCAAAATGCTAAAAGACTATAATCCAAATGTATACAAAGAGCTAAAGAAGAAACAAAATGAAAAAGATTTTAATGAAAGATTGTATCTATACTTTATTCAAAATGGAAGATGTATGTATAGTTCAAGACCATTAAATATTGATACACTTTACTTATATGAGGTTGACCATATATTGCCTCAAAGTTATGTTAAAGATGATAGTTTATCAAATAAAGCGTTAGTATATAAAGAAGAAAATCAAAGAAAAAGTGGAAGTTTATTGTTAGATGAAAAAATAATAAATAGACAAGAAACATGGTGGAAGCAATTACGAAAAAATGGTTTGATTGATGAGAAAAAATATTATAACTTGACAAGAAGAAAAATGTTTGAAACTGATAAAGAAAAAGTGAAATTTGTGTCTAGACAATTGATAGAAACAAGGCAGAGCACAAAATATATAACAAATTTATTAGTTAATCAATATTCAAACACAGATGTCTTTGCAATAAGGTCAAATCTTACTCATAATTTTAGAAAATTCTTTGAAGTATACAAAAATAGAAATGTTAATGATTATCATCATGCACAGGATGCATATATTATAAGTGTAATAGGCAATGTAATAGATCAGAAATTACAATACAAAGATGAATACAAATATACAGAGTATGTAAAAAAATATATAAAAAAGAGTGAAGAAGAAGCAAATAAAGTTTGGATAATAATGGGAATGGTTTCTAACAATATAAATAAAGAAAAAGTTAAAAAGGCTCTTGAATATAAAGATTGTTTTATAACACATAAATTAGAAGAACAAACAGGTGCATTTTATAATCAAACACTATATAGTCCAAAAGATAAAAACATAGAAATACCTTTAAAAGAGGGACTAGATGTTAAAAAATATGGAGGCTATTCTGGAGAAATTAAGGCATATTTTACAATTTACAGTTATATTGCTCAAAAGGGAAAAATGCAAATAGAAATGATAGGAATTCCTGTAAAAACTAAATATGATATAGAAAATGGAAGAACCACACTAATTAAATATATACAAAGCAAAAATAGTGAAGCTTCTAAAATAGAGATTATTAGACCTAAAATTTTAAAATATCAAGAATATATTGATGAAAATAACGAACCAATGATGCTATTAAGTGATAGTGAGATTAGAACTAATAGGCAACTAATTATAAATAACGAAATGTCTAAACTAATATATATAATGAATCAAGAAAAAATAGCAGATGATAAAAAAGAAAAAGTGCAAGAAAAAATGGAAGAAATTTATAATTATTTATTAGGTAAATTAAAAAATGAATATAAAACATTTAACTCTATATATCAAAAATTAAGTAGTGAAGAGACAAAAGAAATTTTTCAAAAATTAGAATATAAAGACAAGGTGTCTGCTATAAATGGAATTATTGATCTTATGCACAGAGGACAAGGCAATTTAACAAAATTAAAACAAGGTGATAGAGCTGGAAGAAAAAGTGGAAAAAGGTTTAAAACAGAGGCATTAAATAAAATGATATTTTTAGATAAATCTGTAACAGGAATGTACGAAAGAAGGTATAAAGTAAATGGGATGGAGAACTGTAGTAGTAAATAAAAATTGTAAGCTGAGTTATAAGAATGACTATTTAGTAATTAGAAGTGAAAACTTACAGATGATTCATCTTTCAGAAATAAACATAATTATGATAGAAAATGGTATGGTATCAATAACATCGTATTTAATAAATGAGCTTATAAATAATAAAATTAAGCTAATATTTTGTGACGAAGCACATAATCCCGCAGGTGAAATTGTGCCATACTACAGCTCTTTTAACACTAGTAAAAAGGTACAAAATCAAATTAAATGGAAAGATGAAGCAAAAGATATTGTGTGGCAACAAATTGTAAAACATAAAATTCATAATCAAGCAATGCTGTTAAAGAAACTAGACATTAAGGGGTATGAGAAATTATTAGAATATGAAGAAAGTGTTGAAGTAGGAGACACAACAAATAGAGAAGGACATGCGGCGAAAGTATACTTTAATTTATTGTTTGGAAAAAAGTTTATAAGAGGGATGAATGATAGCATAAATAGTGGACTGGATTATGGATATTCTATATTATTATCAACAATAAATAAAGAAGTTGCAAGTAAGGGTTACATAACCCAAATAGGAATAAACCATAAAAGCGAATTTAATCAATTTAATTTGACTTGTGATCTAATGGAACCATTCAGACCACTTATAGATGAAATTGTATATAATAGTACAAATTCTGAGTTTGATAAAAAACAAAAATACAAATTAATCAATTTTTTAAACAATGTAATAGAAATAAATAATAAAGAACAATTTGTGTCAAATGCGATTCCAATATACATACAAAGTGTATTTGATGCATTGGAAAATAATAAAGAAAGTAAAGTTTTAAACTATGAGATATAGATTTATGAGAGTATTAGTATTTTTTGATTTGCCAACAGAAACAATAAAAGACAGAAAAATATATTCAAAATTCAGAAGATTCTTAATAAAAGAGGGTTTTATAATGATGCAAGAGTCTGTTTATTCTAAACTAACTCTTAACAATTCGGTTACAAGTGCAATTCGAGACAAAATTGAAAAGAATAAACCACCAAAGGGAATAGTACAAATGCTTGTAATTACTGAAAAACAATTTAGTTCAATGGACTATATTGTGCGGTAGTAAAAACTATGATAATTTAGATGACACAGAAAGGCTTGTAATATTATGATAATGTCTATAATTGGATTTGAAAAGAAGATAAACTTTGAAGAAAATACAGTAAATGTTTTAGAAATATATAATCAAAAACTATTTTCGAATTTTATTAGTTGTATTAATGAACAAAGTAATGGAGAAGCGGATGAAGACAATAAAATTGTATTAATGGATGGAGAAAAAAGAGTAAAAATTGATAAAAATGTATATGTACTAACCGATCTGTTTAATATTGACTTTAACTCAAAGAAAATAATAAATAAAATATACAATGTTTTAGAGCAAAATATAAAAAATAGACAAGACAATGAAGTGGAAAGTATCATGCTACAATTAAGAAATTATTTAATTGAAGAAATAAATGAAATTCCATTTGAGTTTAATATAAATAGTGAAATTGAGATATTGGATTTGTTAAAAGTATTTAATGTAAAAATAGATACATCCTGCTATACTACCATAGTAGAAAAGATTGAGTTCATAATAAGTGTACTATCAAACTTGAAGATTGCTGAAGTACTGGTAATACCTAATTTAAAAACATATGTAGATGAAAACGAATTGCTTGAAATATATAAATATTCAATATATAATAGTGTTAAGCTATTGATAATAGAGCACACACATAGTGCAAAATTACTAAAATATGAGAATAAAAATATCATAGATGAAAATTTTGACGAGATATAGATCAAAACTATCAAAATAACATCGGAGTCATTAACCGAAAAAAGTACTAAATTTGAGGTTTTAGTATTGTGTTATTTTAGATAGTAATAAAACTTAAGTAAAAGAGCTAATCAACGTATAGTAGTTTTAGTATTGTGTTATTTTAGATAGTAATAAAACTACTACTTCTCTTAATGTTCCATCCCTTTTGTTTTAGTATTGTGTTATTTTAGATAGTAATAAAACGAGTTGATATTGATTGAAAAAACACACAAGGTTTTAGTATTGTGTTATTTTAGATAGTAATAAAACAGAATTTCAATATCATTTTGGGGACATAGTGTTTTAGTATTGTGTTATTTTAGATAGTAATAAAACATAAAAATTGATGAAAACTTAGAAAATATAGTTTTAGTATTGTGTTATTTTAGATAGTAATAAAACCAAGGGAAAAAGAACGACAGGAGCGTATCAGTTTTAGTATTGTGTTATTTTAGATAGTAATAAAACTGAAGCAAGCTTGTTAAAATCAGTTATGAAGTTTTAGTATTGTGTTATTTTAGATAGTAATAAAACTTTTTCACTTTCTGCATTTTGTATTGTAAAGTTTTAGTATTGTGTTATTTTAGATAGTAATAAAACATGAACAATTCCGTCAAGCATTGAATAAACGTTTTAGTATTGTGTTATTTTAGATAGTAATAAAACAAAACCAGAAGAATATAAGCCTTATGTACTGTTTTAGTATTGTGTTATTTTAGATAGTAATAAAACAATGTTATTAAGATACAAAAATGGAATATTGTTTTAGTATTGTGTTATTTTAGATAGTAATAAAACTTAAAATGTCAAGTAAAACGCAAAATAAAGAGTTTTAGTATTGTGTTATTTTAGATAGTAATAAAACGTGAACCTTCCAAAATCAATGAATGCAATGGTTTTAGTATTGTGTTATTTTAGATAGTAATAAAACTTAATATAAAAAATATTAAAGAAAGGGGAAGTTTTAGTATTGTGTTATTTTAGATAGTAATAAAACATGACGTTTTAATTGTAGCAAAAGCGCTTAGTTTTAGTATTGTGTTATTTTAGATAGTAATAAAACACAAATTGTAAAAAGGCTAAAAATTGGTTTGTTTTAGTATTGTGTTATTTTAGATAGTAATAAAACAAAACAATTAAATACATATAAAGTTTTAAAGTTTTAGTATTGTGTTATTTTAGATAGTAATAAAACAATTAAAGAAAACATTACATAGAAAAGTATGTTTTAGTATTGTGTTATTTTAGATAGTAATAAAACATGAAAAATGAATATGAGATTGCTCCACTTGTTTTAGTATTGTGTTATTTTAGATAGTAATAAAACAAACGTTAGTTATAATGATTTTTATGAGGTTGTTTTAGTATTGTGTTATTTTAGATAGTAATAAAACAAACGTTAGTTATAATGATTTTTATGAGGTTGTTTTAGTATTGTGTTATTTTAGATAGTAATAAAACAAACGTTAGTTATAATG
>OHWD01000017.1_pt1 | contig 59448 bp, 50 predicted proteins | sample 1579611 | NCBI WGS metagenome assembly OHWD01 (sample SAMEA3882533, study PRJEB24775) | human gut metagenome | biome: human-associated habitat; feature: intestine environment; material: feces | place: Netherlands | collected 2009/2010
CAACATCCTCTCCAAGCCGGTAGACGTTTCCAAGTACGGCGTCATCTACGCAGGCGCGCAGAAGAACATGGGCCCGGCGGGCGTTACCGTCGTCATCGTCCGTGAGGATCTGCTCGGCAGCTACCCGCTGGAGAAGTATCCGGTCATGCTCGACTGGCAGACCATGGCGAACAAGGGCTCCATGTACAACACGCCCCCCACGTACGGCATCTACGTTCTCGGCCTCGTTCTCGAGTGGGTCGAGCAGATGGGCGGCGTCAAGGTCATGCAGGAGCGCGCTGAGAAGCGTTCCTCCATGCTGTATGACTACCTCGATTCGCAGGACTTCTACAAGGCTGTCGCAGAGAAGGCTTCGCGCAGCCACATGAACGTTACCTTCCGCACCGGCGACGACGAGCTCGACGCAAAGTTCGCCAAGGAGTCCATGGCGGCCGGTATGTCCAACCTCAAGGGCCACCGTTCGGTCGGCGGCATGCGCGCTTCCATCTACAACGCCATGCCCGCCGAGGGCGTTGACAAGCTGGTCGATTTCATGGAGCAGTTCCGGAAGGAGAATGCGTAATGTTTACCATCAAAACCTTGAACGCCATCAGCCCGGTGGGCCTGGCGAAGCTGAACAAAAACCTTTTTGACGTCTCGGTGGGTGCCGACGCGCCGGACGGAATCCTCGTCCGCAGCGCCGACCTGCTGAACACCACCTTCAACGAGAATCTGCTGGCCATTGCCCGCGCCGGTGCCGGTGTGAACAACATCCCGCTGGACCGCTGCAGCGAGCAGGGCATCGTGGTCTTCAACACCCCCGGTGCCAACGCCAACGCCGTGGCCGAACTGGTCATCGGGATGCTCATTGCCGGCAGCCGCAATGTGGCCGCCGCCGCCCAGTGGACGCAGGGCCTTGCGGGCGACCCCGCTCTGGCCAAGAGCGTGGAAAAGGGCAAAAAGCAGTTCGTGGGCAACGAGATCAAGGGCAAGACGCTGGGCGTCATCGGTCTGGGTGCCATCGGCTCCCGCGTGGCCAACTGCGCCATTGCGCTGGGCATGGAGGTCTACGGCTACGACCCCTACATCTCCATTGATGCCGCCTGGAACCTGAGCAGCCAGGTCCACCACTGCGTGAACCTGAACGACATGCTCCCCCTGTGCGACTACATCACCATCCATGTGCCCTATCTGCCCACCACCAAGGACACCATCAACGCCCAGACGCTGTCCCTGTGCAAGGACGGCGTGAAGATCCTGAACTACGCCCGCGGCGAGCTGGTGAACACCCCCGCCCTGCTGGAGGCGTTGGAGAACGGCCGGGTCTCCGGCTACATGACCGACTTCCCCGCCGAAGCGCTGCTGGGCAGGCCGGGCGTCATCTGCACCCCGCATCTGGGCGCTTCCACCCCGGAAGCCGAAGACAACTGCGCCGTCATGGCCGCGCAGGAGATCAGCGATTACCTCAAGAACGGCAACATCACCCACTCGGTGAACCTGCCGGAGGTCGTTCAGCCCCGTGCGGGCGGCCGGCGCATCTGCATCATCCACAAGAACGAGCCCGGCATGATCAGCCAGATCACAGCGCTGACCACCGAGGCCGGTCTGAACATCGAAAACATGGTCAACAAGAGCAAAAAGAACATGGCCTATACCATGCTGGATGCCACCGGTGCCGTGAACGCGGCTCTGGCCGACAAGCTGGCGGCGATCCCCGCTGTCATCCGGGTGCGCATCCTGTAATTTTCTGCCATTCTCCATTTCCTATATTCCTGATCGCTGCATCCGCAGCCCAAAAAGCCTGAGGCCTTTTCTGCAAGGTCTCAGGCTTTTTTGGCTCTATTCTCCCGCAAAGAGGACGGTGCGGCCGTCCTCCTGCGCCGTCTGCATCGCAAAGCGGACGGCATCCCGCCCTGTCATCGGGTCCACGATGCCCAGCGTGATGCGCCGGTCCTGCTCCTCCCACCAGCGGCCCGGCACACCGGCCAGTTTCGTTTTCACGGTCTGGCAGCCGCCGGGCAGCAGATCCGGCAGAGAAAGCGCCAGCGGCTGGGCCTCCACGGTCGTGCCGTCCGCCTCCTCCACATAGACGTTCACGGGCCAGTCCCAGTAAAACGGGGCCGTGCCATCGTTCGTAAAAGTCAGGGTCAGCACCGTGCCGCCCGTCACCCGCCGCAGCGACGCTTCCGTGACCCGCAGCCGGTAGCCGAGAGCGGCCAATACGGCATCATACCCCTCCCGGAAAGCGGTCTCCGCCGTCTTTGGCCCCAGAAAGCTCATGTGCGACTGCCGGACGAGGGAAACGGTCCGGCTCAGGTCGGTGGTGAGCAGCTGCTCCATCGAAAGTCGGCTGGTCAGCTCCCCGCCGATGGGGGCCGTCTGCCAGGCATCCGGCATGGGGACCAGCCCCTCCGGGTCGCCCTCATACCAGCCGCCGCAGGCGATCCAGCCCAGCCACTCTTCGGTGTCTTCGGGCAAGCCGGTCATGTCGTTGTAAAGGCCGAGCCCGTGTTCGGCCGCGAACCGGAAGGGCCGCCGCATCAGCAGCGCAGCCTGCGGGAATGCCTCCCGGTAAAGCGCCGCATAGCGGTCCCGGACAGCCTCATCGGGCATGGAGGGAAGCCCCTCCCCGGACTTGACGTGCCACTCGCCCCAGTGGCCGAGGCTCCCCAGCTCCACATAGCTGACGAAACCGTCGGCCCCCAGCCGCTCCCCCACCGCCCGCAGCAGCCGCTCGTGGGCGGCAAAAAACACAGGGTCGGTGTAGTCCGGCGCATAGCCCTTTCCGTAGGCGATGTCGTACCAGCGGCCGGTGCCGGTCTGTTCATAGAGCCAGTCCGGGATGTCGAGATGTGCTTCGTCCCCCGGCTCGTCGCAGGAGATGCGCAGCACCAGATGGACACCCCGCGCCCGCAGTTCCGCCAGATGGCAGGTCCGCTCGATGGCCTCCCAGGCGTAGGCCCCCTCTTCGGGTTCCAGCTGCCGCCAGGTCAGGCCCAGATAGCGCAGGGTGGCACCCTCGGTGCCGCTGTCCAGCACACCGGGCGCATAGCCGATCTGCGCATTGGGGAAGGCGCTCTCGTCCGGCAGATAGGTCACGGTCCGCTTCCGCCCCGCCCAGACCAGGCACCCGGCCAGCAGCAGGCAGGCGGCCGCCGCAGCGGTGTGCCGCTTAGCCATGGTATTCTCCGTTGTACTGGATCATGGTCACGTCCTCCACGCCCTCGATTTCCTGCAGCCGGTCGGTAACATCCCGGACATCGTCCCTGCAGCAGACCTCCACCGCCATCTCGACCGCCTCGCCCCGAAGCGTCTTCGATTTGACCGCGTACCGGTTCCGCCCCAGGGCACGGACGATTTCATCCCCCGGCTTTTCGCCCTGATAGTGCAGCACCGCCACATAGATGCGGCCTGCCGTCTGCCAGCGGGAGAGCAGGGCGAGGACCCCGATCATCACCGCAGACGCCGACGCGGCCAGCAGGTACATTCCCGCGCCGGTGGTGATGCCCGCCGTGATGGCCCAGAACAGATACAGCAGATCCAGCGGGTCCTTGACCGCCGTGCGGAACCGCACGATGGACAGTGCGCCCACCATGCCCAGTGAGATGACCACATTGGAGCTGATGGCCAGTGTGACCATGCAGGTGAGCACCGACATGCCCACCAGCGTCATTGCAAAACTGCGGGAAAAGAGGACCCCCGCATAGAACCGCTGGTAGACCCAGTAGATGAGCGCCCCCAGCAGCACAGCCGCCAGCAGAGCCGCCGCCATCTGCGGGATATTGTAGGGACTGAAATTTTCCAGCACCGATTTTTTGATGAAATCCTTCACACTCATAGCGTTGTTCCTTTCGCATTGGTTCAGCCCTGCCAGCCGGAACTGCCGTGGCAGTAGGCCGTTTTGTCGCAGCAGAGCACATATTTGGACACGGCCGTCCACTCCTGCGCTTTGGGCGGCAGCAGCTCCCGGAGGGTCTGGGGCAGAAATTCCGTAAACTTCACCTCCATCACCAGGGTGCCGGGGTCCAGCACCGGCAAGGTGGGCAGGTGCTGGTCGAACAGGTCCCAGCCGCCCACTGCCGCCCGGACGTCCCGGTCAAAGGTGATGCGCACCGTTCCCTCCTTCTGCACCCACGGTTCCCGCTCGTAGTCCACGACCACGCGGGGCCGCAGCAGGTTGGAGACGCACTCGAAGTAAAACTCCCGGCAGAGCGGCTGCGGCGAAGCGAGCAGGAAGCCGTAGTCCCCGCTCAGAAGTTTCTCCAGCTCCGCACGAGTGAGGGCGGCCTCCTCTTTGCAGATCCAGCTGCCCACTTTTTTCTTCCGCTCCAGCCGGATGACGGCATCGCTGCCGTTGTAGATGCGGATGCGGTATTTTTTGCGGGCCAGGATGCCCGCATCCTTTTCGGTATAGGCGGAGTTCCAGCAGTCGTCAAAATAAAGGCTCCGGATGAGATACCCGCCCGGCCCGGCGTGGGCGTCCCGCTGCAAAAGCGGCGCGAGCCGCAGCTCCAGCGCCGCCTTTTCGCCGTACGAGATGCGGTACTTCAGCTCATGGCGGTAGCGTTCGCCGGTGCGGGTGCGCAGCTGTGTCTTTACGTGGGCCGGTGCAGGGAAGATGGTCTCACTCTTCATACAGGTCCTCCGTCACGCTGCCGTCGGTCTCCACAAAAAAGCTCTTCATGCCGTAGGCCTTGCCGGTCTCCATCACGTAGTAATCAAAGGCATCCTGCGTGTATCCGGAGGCGTTCGTCGCCCGCACCCGCAGGAAATAGTGCCCCGCCGGGAGGGCATAGACCACCGTTTCCGGCAGCCGGATGTCCGCCTCCGACCAGAACGTTGTCGTGAACTGGTAGTCCTTCGCCAGCTCGGCGGTGTAGACGATGTCCTCAGCATTCAGGTCGAACGAGGCATCCCACAGCAGCTTCAGCTGTTCACCGGCTGGCTCCGGCACCCCGATGTAGAACGGCATCGGCTTGTGCAGGCTCTCACGGTAGGCGTCCCGGTTCTCGGTGATCTCCCGGTGCAGCCCTCTGGCCACGGTGTCGTACTCCGTCCGGCTCAGCGGCTCGTGGAGGATATCCGGCTGCTGCCAGACGAAAGGCTCCACCACGCTGCGGTACTGCGCCGTCATCTCCCCGATGCGTTCCGCGCTGCAAAAGCGGAACAGTTCCTCCACGGCGGCGTCCAGCTCTTCCCGGAAGCACTGGGTCTGCAGACAGCGGCGGAAGAGCACGTTGCCCCAGTAGTTGCTCACGCCCCGCTCCCAGCTCAGGCTGTCGGAATAGTTCCGGAACGCCCACTCGGTGCGGGAAAGCATGGCGTCGTTGTCCCAGTCGAGGATATACCACCGCGCGCTGTTCAGCGGGCTGTAGAGGTACATGTTCCGGCTCTGGGTGTCGGTGTTGCCCATCAGGAGCTGAAACGCCATCCAGTAGGCGATGTTCTCGGTGTCGAAGGTCGTCTCAAAGAGTTCCTCCATCGGCACGGTCTCGTCGTTGAGCGCTTCCAGCATTTCGATGAGCTTTGTGTGGTCGTCGCTGCCCTTGATCTCCAGATGCTGTTCAAAGGCGACCGGGTCATAGGCCGGGTCGGTCTTCCGGCGGATGGCGTCCTCATACCGAAAAAACTCGAAGAAGTTCACCTTGTACAGCTGGCCGTTCTGGTCCAGCCCATGGGCCTTCAGGGCTGTCGGGTTCAGCTGCTCCACCTGGGTATAAAGCCCATAGTCCACAAAGGCCCCACTGTCCGCCTGAGTCAGGTCCTTCACATACAGATGCACGAACTGGGTGCGCAGGCCCACCATCTGAGGGATGCCCCGGATGAGGTCATACGCCATCTTGTTGCGGAAGCGCAGGCCGTCGCCCTGATGCTTGTTCAGTGCAATGGTCCGCTGGCCCCGCCAGGTCCCCTTGTTCTTCTTCAGCTTGATCTTATAGTTTTTCTGGGCGTTCCGGCTGGACGTCTGGCCGCGGATCTGGACCGTCGCGTTCGGCACCGTCTCCCCATAGCCCACCTCCGAGAGGAGCGGGCCGTTCTCGTCTCCCACCTGCAGCAATGCCGCCGTCTGGTAGCGGGGCACCTGCATGTACTCGTAGTCGTAGACCGAATAGGAATTGATCTCCGCCCAGGTATGGTCGGTGTTCTCAGCTTCGTTCCCACGGGTGACGGTCAGATACATGGTCACGACGCCGCTGTCGTCATAGACCGTATACAGCCCGTCATTGTCCCGCAGGTGGATGCTGTCATCGGGCTGTTTTTCCACCGGCGTTCCCGAAATCGTGGAAACCTCCTCCGACGCCGCCGTTTCCTCCGCCGTGGGCAGAACGCTGCACCCCACGCAGAACCCCGCCAGTGCAGCCCCCAGGGCCAGTACCCTGCGGCGGGGGATCGTTTTTCCCTGCATCATGCTTCCTCCTTTTTCTGCAGGCTGTGCCGCTCCAGAAACAGCCCCAGCCGGGTGAATGCCCCGGCCTTTTCCTCGGCCACGATAGGCTGCTGGCCGAGGATGCGGTAGGGCAGGTTCCGGGTGAACCGGTCCAGCCGCAGCAGCGCCGTCAGGAACAGCACCGCTGCCCCGGCCAGGAACCCGAAGCCGTAATACGCCGGGTCAAAGCGCAGGGACAGGGCCGTCAGCCCCGCAGCCGCTCCCGCAAAGCTCAGCGCCGCCCCCAGCGCCCCTTTGTAATCTGCGAAATAGAGCAGGATGAGCAGCACCGTGTTGCCCACCGCATACAGCCCGTACCCCACGCAGAGGGTGCGGAAGTATCCGTGCATCAGGTCGTTGAAGCCGAGCGGCAGATACCCCATGACCAGCGCTTCCAGCGAGATGACCCCTGCCGTGGTGAACAGCTGCTTGAGGGCTGTGTAGAAGAGTTCCCGGTTCAGCACCGCCAGCATCTCTTCCCCGGCGGCGGTGATGTCGCCCACCACGCCGCCGTCGTTGAACAAGCTGTAATAGGTGCGGTAGCGGGGGTAGAACTGCACTTCCACCGACACCACGAAGTTCACTGTGGTGACCAGGATGCTCAGAAAGGCCAGCAATGCCGGGACGTCGTAATACGGTGCCCCGTAGAACAGCCCCTTCACCTGCACACCGATGGGGCCCAGCCAGACCAGCACGAGGTGGGCAAACAGCCCGATGTCGGTGCACAGGCCCGTCAGGGCCAGCGGCAGAAAGCGGTCCACCCAGCGCAGAAAGAGCCAGGGGCTGCCCTGCCGGTCCGGAAAATAGCGGCAGAGCCGCCAGACGTCCAGCATCAGCATGACGCCGTACCCCAGCGCCACTGCAAAGAGAAAGCCTTCCAGCGCCGGAGCGCGCGCCAGCAGCACCAGCAGCACCCCGGCCCCGAAGGCCGTACCCACCGCCGCCGCAAAGGCGATGAGGACGCTGCGGTAGTCCTTGAGGGCGGTCAGGAAGCTCATGGCGTTCCAGTTCACGATCATCTCCGCAAAGAGGGCCAGGCAAAGCAGCCCCTGCAAAAGCGTCGCACCGGACACCAGCAGAAACAGCCCGTACAGCCCACATCCGCCCGCCAGCAGCAGAGCGTTCGCGCCCCAGAATGAGGGCAGCACCAGCTGCTCCTGCTCTTCATAGAGCATGTCCGCCAGAAACCGGGTCACCGGCATGGCAAACAGGCTCGTCACGGTGAGCGAGGCCAGCAGGGTGTCCGTCACCATGCAGACCAGAAGGTCCTGCTCGGCCTTCGTCGCCCCGGCCCAGCCGCAGAGCACCAGGATGCCCAATTGCAGCAGCACACCCAGCAGCATCGGCCCGGTGCAGAGGATGCCCGCGCAGCCGTAGGCCCGCAGACCCGCCAGCAGCCCTTTGCGGCGGAACAGCTTTTTCAGTTCGAACCCAATTCCAGCCATAACTCCTCCGAATCCGTTTGATCCGGCAGACCGTGCGCCTGCGCGGTCTCTGCATACAGGGCACGGTACTGCTCCAGCATCTGTTCGTGGCGGTAAGCCTGTGCCACCCGCTTCTGCCCGACCGCGCCCAGCTTCTCCCGCAGGGCGCGGCTCGCGCAGAGTTTCTCCATCGCGTCCGCGAGGCCCTGCCGGTACATGGGCGGCACGCAGTACCCGGCCCGGCCCAGTGTGTCACCAGGGGCTCCTTCCAGCAGCTCCCGGCAGCAGCCCACATCAGTGGTCACACAGGGGCGGCGGGCCGCCAGCGATTCCAGCACCGAGAGCGGCTGCCCCTCCGAAATGCTGGTCAGGACGGTGAAGTCCAGCCGGTGCAGGTACGCGGCGCTGTCCACCCGCCCGGTGAACCGGACGTTCTCCAGCCCCAGCTGCCGGGCCAGTGCCGTGCACTCGGCCGCGTACTCCGCATCGTCCACCCCGCCCAGGATGTGGAGCCGGACATTCTTCCGCCGGGCGCTCAGTTCCCAAAAGGCATAGAGCAGGGTCTTGATGTCCTTGATGGGAGCCAGCCGCACCAGCGCCCCGATGTCCACCCAGCCGTCCTCCGCCTTGAGCGGGATGCCGCAGAAGGTCTCGTACGGGATGCCGTTCGGGATGACGACGCACTTTTCCGCCGGGCACCCCATCCCGATCTGGATGCTGCGGGCGCTCGTGAACAGGCTCGTCACCCGGAACGCCTGCCGGTAGATCTGCTCCGACAGCATGTAGAAGAATCGGATCCACCGCTCCTTGAAATCCGGCCGCACCCACTCGGCCCGGATGATCTCCTCCTCCCGCTCGCGGGTGTAGATGCCGTGTTCCGTCAGCAGCACCGGCCGGTGAAAGGTACTGCCGCCCCGGCAGGCCAGCAGCCCGCCGTAGCCGGTGCAGATGGCATGGTAGAGGTCCGCTTTGGGCACCTCCCCCGTGAGCAGATAGAGCACTGGCAGCAGCATGGACCGCACCGTGTGGAACGCATCCGCAAAGGCCGTGTAGGGGTACTCCTCCGCGCAGATCTTTGTGAACATCTGCATGAACGCCCGGCTCTGCAAAAAGGCCAGCGGGTGCGCTTTTTTTTCGCCGAACAGCCGGAACAGCACCGCCCAGTCCGGGCTGCCCAGCCGCACCAGCTCCTCCAGCGCGGCCTGCTCCTCTTCGGTAAACGGCTGCGGCTTTGCCTCCCCGCGCAGCCGCAGCGCGTCATCCAGAAATACTTCGTGCACTTCCACCACGTTGGGCGGCAGCGCATAGACGAAACGGCCCCTGTCCTTCGCGTTCGCACCGATGACCCAGAGAACAAATTCGTGCTCCGGCATGGAGCGGATGCAGCTGTGCATCCAGGTGGATACCCCGCCATAGACATATGGGTAGGAACCTTCCAGCACCAGACAGATGCGCATGATTCACCCCTCCTTTCGTTCGATGGTCACGACCGTGTTTTCCGCCTTGAGCAGGTAGAGTTCCCCGGTCAGGCAGGTCAGCTGCCCGCCGGTCACGCGGCCGGGCACCCCCTCGTTCGCGCGGAACAGCAGCCACGCTTCGTCGGTGAAATTGCCCAGCGTCAGGGTCCAGGCGTCGGCGGCGCTCCGCAGCGTCACATTCACGCCCGAAAACCGCTGGATGGCCCCGGCACACTCGCTGGCCGTCTGCATCCGCAGGCCGGGCGCTGCCGTCGAGAGCCAGGTCAGGTAGCGTTCCAGCCCGCCCTTGTAGACCTCCCAGCCTTCCGCTGCGCCGCGGTCCACGTCCAGCAGGTCATCCGGGTGCATGAAGTGGGTGCTGACGAAGTGGAAGTTCAGCTCGCTCAGCGCGGCCAGCTGCATATAAGGCTCATTCACCATGCCGCCGGACACGATGCGCGGTTCTTCCACGATGCCGTCCGCTGCCACGCCAAATTCCTGCACATAGGGCAGGTCGGTGCCGTCTTCGAGGTAGGAGCTGGCGATGGTGCGCACCTGCGGCACCCGCTGGCCTAAGATCGCCCGCCCGGAGGCCGACAGGATGTTGGACGGCGGCACATACACCGAACCGGCGGCATAGGGCAGGACCGCCCGCTGGAACGCCGTCAGCTCGTCCATGGCTGCGACGATGGCGTCGGCGCTGGGCCATGGGTTGTAGTCGTACAGACCGGCGTAATCGGTCTGTGGCAGAACGAGGGGCTGGTGGTTATAGCCGTGGAAGCCCACTTCCCCGCCCTGCCGCAGCAGCAGCCCGCCAAAATAGCGGAACGGCTGGGTATCGCTCTGGCGGAGGGGCGGGTCGGTGGTGTCGTCCTCATAGTTCTCGATCATGACGCCCGTGTACCGGATGCCGAACCGCTCGGCCAGCTGGACGAGGTCCGGCCACCAGACCTTGGCGTAGAAATCCGCGATGCTCAGGCCGTAATCCTGCCGGATGTACTGGCCGTCGCCCTCCGGCACCGGCGAGGGAAAGTCGTCCAGAAAAAAGACGGCGCTGTTGAGCACCGGGTAGGCGCAGGCCTCCCCCAGCAGGCTGTACGAGGCCGCATAAAAGCCTCGCATGACCTTGTCGTAGACGCCGATGTTGTCCACCACCACCCGGCCCTCGCCGAGTTCGGTGCTCCAAATCAGCGGGACGCCCTCGTCCCCGGTGACGGCATACACTGCCGCATCGTCCCGCAGCTGCACCGCCATGGAGGATTCGAACGGGTCGCTCAGCTCATACCGCTGCCCGCCGCCCAGCAGGAAGCCCTCGGCCGGCACGATGCTCTCGGCCGTTTTGCAGTTCCACGCCGAGGCCAGCACCCCAAGTTTCTGGGCCACCACATCGAACGCCCCGCACTTTTCGGGCGTCATCGCAAAGAGGACATTGCCGCCCTGCTCCACCCAGTCCATCAGGTCGAGCAGGCGCAGGCCCAGCGGCTCGAAGTTCGGCACCAACACCACGATGGTCTCGTAGTTTTCAAAGGCCGGAAGTGCTTCCGGGGCGGTGTCGGCAAGGTCTGCGGCCTCGGCGGGGACCTTCATATCCTGCAGGATCTGTTTCCACTGTTCTTTTGCCTCTGCCACGCTCACCTGGCGGCTGTCGCAGAGCAGCAGGCAGACGGGGGCCTGCCCCGCCAGTGCTTCTTCCTTGGTCAGGGCATGGTCGAGCGCCCCGATCTGAACATGGGCCGCGGTGTACTGCACCCCGCTGCGCTCCGCAAACAAAGCCCCTGCCAGCAACAGGAACACCAGCCAGACCAGCAGCAGCCTGCCCCACCGGAACCGCCCCTTCCACAGCCGGTTCATGCGGCACCTCCTTTCCAGAACGCCAGTTCCTGCCGCCCCGCAGCGCTCAGGTAGACCTGGGTGCGCTCCATCTCCTGCAGGATGCTTCGCACTTCGGCACCACTTTTCCGGGCGGCGGCGCTGCGCAGCCGCAGCAGCCATGGCGTTTCCCGCACCGGCCAGCGGCGGACCAGCTCTTCGAGCGTCTGCTCCGCAGCCTTGTACTCCTGCAATTGCAGCTGCACCTCTGCCAACCGGCAGCCGAGGCTGTAGCCCTCCTCTCTGGGGCTGTCGGCCAGCTGCAGCTTGAGCAGCCGCTCCAGCTGTCGGCGCTGCAGTTCGGCTGCGCGGCCCTGCGCCAGCCCCAGCTTCAGCGAGCGTTCCAGCGCGTTGGCGTAAGCCGCCAGCACCTCCCGGTCGTTCGGGTCGTCGGCAAAGCGGCGGGCGTCCTGCTGCAAGGCAAGGTCCGCCTGCTTGGAGATCTGTGCCATGGCCGTGGCCGCGTAGTGCACCACCTCGCTGTCGTCGTTCATGCGAGCCTGCTGCAGCAGGTCGTAATACTGCACCGGGTCCTCCGTGAGCACCGACAGGATCAGCTTCCGCCGCTGCTCGGCGGTGTCCAGGATCAGCGCCTCTTCCAGCGGCACCGTTGCCGCCGTGCCGGCCCGGTCTTCGACCCGGATGCTGCGGTGGAGTTCATCGTCTACCCGCAGTTTTTCCACAAGGTCTGTGCGCAGTCCGTTCCGTCTCATACCCGCACCTCCTGCTTTGCTGCGGGCTTCGTTCCGGCCCGCACCATGGCCGTTTCGGCCAGCCCGCAGAGGATGCGGAACATGTTCTGGTAATAGAGCGACAGCTGCTCCCCTGCCGCATCGTGCAGCAGGATCAGCGCCCGCAGCTCCCCGTTTTCCCGCACGGCCGCGCCGAACATGGGCAGGCCGGGCGTCAGTTCCCGGTTCACCCACAGCCCGTCCTGCTCAATGCCACGCAGCACCGGGCCAAGGCCCGTGCCTTCCAACAATTGCGGGCAGCGGGCGGCAAAGTCCGCGCTGCAGGCGGCCCGCCGGGCCAGATGCCGCCGGGCGTCCACGCGGTAGACCGCCGCGCTGTGATTTTCGAGCACATCTTCCAGCACCTCCACGATCTTCCGGGGCAGCTCCTGCGCCGGGGCCGCGTCCAGCGCTTTGGTCACGGCATACACCTTGCCGAAACTGTCTCTCCGGCCCAGGATCTGCCGCCGGAACGAGCGCTTGTCCTCCAATGTATCCTGATACAGCTGCCGCACGAACCGCAGCCGCTCTTCCAGCAGTTTCCGCTCCTCCTCGGCAAAGCGGAGGTCCTCGGCGCTGCGCAGCTGCACATAGCCGCACACCGCCCCCACCACGAAATACACGAGGAAGGCCAGCCAGTTGGACGGCTCGTAGAAGAGCAGCAGCGGCGACGCGCCCTCGGCCCAATAGCCCGCCGCCAGCGAGAGCGACGCCAGAAACGCCGCCGCCACGCCTGCGTTCAGGCCGTAGACATCAGCGATGAGCACGATGAACGCCAGCCGGAAATCCACCACCCGGAACTGCGCCTGGGTGCTGGTCATCCGCACCAACAGTTCGGATACGCCCCAGGCCCCCAGCAGTTCCAGCACCGGGACCAGCAGCCGGTGCCGCGCGGCAAAGCCGCTGAGCCGTTCCGGCCATTTTTTGCGGCGGGGCTGCTTTTCCTGCCGGAAGAACCGGGGCAGGTCGTCCAGCAGGTCGTACCGGGGGAACCACCCATACGCCCGGCGCAGCTGGCCGTCGTCGGGCGGATACTCCCGGATCAGGTCGCTGCCGTAGGTCACGGTCAGGCCGGGGCAGAGGGCTTTCCACGCCTCGCCCAGCTGCTCATAGTTCCAGTGGAAGACCACCGGGGCGGTCAGGCTCTCCCACTCCGGCGTCCAGTTGTCGAACACCCGCAGCACCAGCTCGGACAGGTCTTCCATGCACAGAGCCGCCACCGGGGCAAGGGCCTGCTCTTCAAAATGCAGTTCCCCGCTCTTCGGGCGGGTCAGCAGCTGTGCGATGCCCACCGGCGCACCGGTGCAGTCGGTGCCGTAGAGATAGGGCAGGTGCAGCACCTTGATCTGCACCCTGCTCGTCTCGGCGTAATGGCGGCAGAGAGCCTCCGCCGCCTGCGCCAGCACCGATTTGCCGATGAACGGCGTCAGCACGGCTTCCGGCCCAGCCAGATAAAGCAGCTGGCTGGGCCGCTCCCGGTTGGCCTGCAAAACACGGCGCAGGCGGTCCAGTTCGCCCTCCTGCTCGCTGTGCGGGGTCAGATACTCCGAGAAATAGACGATGCGGTCAAACTCGTAGCTGTCCACCAGCTGGCCGATGCGCTCCTTGCTGTCCAGCGTGATGGTCCGGATGCGCGGCGGGTGCGGCTGGCCCCGTGCGCAGGTAATGAGGACATGGTCCTCTGGGAACGCCATCTCCACCCAGGCAGGGGTCACGAAACAGGTGTTCCCGGTCAATAGAATCTCCACAGCAGTTCCTCACTCATCCTCAACGTTCTACCGGCCCGCCCCCTCTCCGGCAGGGGCGTTCCGCTAGGGCAATTATAAGCGGTATCCGCCGCAAGGTCAAGAAAAAAGATGCGACAATACGTTTGTTTTTGCTTACTGTTTCGATTTACTTCGGATGCTTGCCCGCGCATTCTGCAGCATCCGACAGCCTTTTGGGCGCAGCATTTTCACACAAGTCGGAGGCGCACGTCTTCTTTCGGGTCGCTCCACTGTGCCGCATTTCGCCAAAATCCGCATGGGTTTGCGGAAATATGAACGAATTTTATGTTGCGTTTGTTCCAACTTTGCTGTAAAATGAAGAAATGACAACTATGGAAATATCAGGAAACTGTGAGAACGATATTATGATGAAAAAGATCTCCCGCCGCTCGTTTATACAGGCCACCGGTGTGCTGGCAGCCATGGCGGCTCTGACCGCCTGCGGCGGCAGCCAGACCGAGACCGGCAAAACAGCGGATGCGCACGAAGCCGTCACCTTTATGGCACCTTATAAGGAGATAGAAGCCTTTATTGAGCAGGTGCACAGCGTTTACCCGGAAGTGAACATCGAGGTCGTGCCCTACAGCGGCGATAACACCACCACCTGTTTGCAGAATATGTTTGCGGCGGGCGACCTGCCGGACGTCTGCACCTTGACCTACTACGACCCCCGGATCGATCTGGTCTCCGACAAACTGCTGGACCTTTCCGGTTACGATTTTACCGACAACTATGTGGAGTCCCGTCTGCAGGACGTGTTCGACAACGGTGCCATCTACCTGCTGCCCTCGACCTACAACTGCTACGGCATCACCTACAACAAGACCCTGCTGAAGAAATACGGCTGGGAACTGCCCAATTCTTTCACGGAGCTGGAAGAACTGGCTGCAAAGGCAAAGGAAGCCGGGGTCGATCTCTGTCTGCCGCAGATCCAGTATCCGGGCTACGGTTTCCAGTATCTGTTCAACATTGCAGAGGCCGATTTCCTTGGCACACTGGACGGCAGGCTGTGGCAGCGGGATTATCTGTCCGGTAAGGCGAATGTCAGCAATACCCCCGGCATGATGCAGGCGATGGCCTATGTCCAGAAGTGGAAGGACATTGGGATGCTGAACGACACCGGCGATGCTCTTGACGATAACGTGACCCGGCAGAGGATGGCCGAGGGGAACACCCTGTTTTTGATTGGAAACACCAACGGCATTGTGGAGGCAGACGGCAACGCCGATAAATTCGGCCTGATGCCGTTTCTCTCGGAGGACGGCACCCAGAACGTTTTTGTGCTGAATGTGAACCGCTTCTACGGTCTGAATAAAAAGCTGGAGCAGGACCCCCAAAAGCTGGAAGATGCGCTCAAGGTGATGCGTGTGCTTTCCACCGTTGCAGGCACCAGCGCTCTGCAGCCCGCAACGACGCTGAAAAGCAGCCTGCTGCCCTTCAAGGACGCAAAAGCGGACGGCACCTACTACGCCGATGTTGCCGATGCCCTGAACGCAGGCAACACCGCGCCCTTTATCTATTCCGGCTGGGAAAACACCATCTTGACCACCGGCCTTAAAATGCTGGACTTCATGAAGGGCAACGCCACCATGGAGGATGTGATCCGGCAGCTGGACGAGGATCAGGACAGTGTGGTGAACAATACCCCGGATGTCATCACTACCGTTACGGAGGAGCTTTCGCAGGAGGATTGCGCCATGCTGGTGGGTCGCTGCTTTGCACAGGCTACCGGCAGCGACCTTGCGCTGGTCTCGCTAAGCACCTGGATCCCCGGCAACCCCACCGATCAGAACCACTACGGCGTAGCTGCCAAACTGTACGCCAAGGATATTACAGATTACGACCTTTCTGTCATCCTGCCCACCGGCTGGAACCGCACCATCCAGACCGTTGCCCTGACCGGGCAGCAGATCAACGACCTGCTGGCTTCTGGTTACGATGCCTACGGCAACGGCAAGGGCTACCCCTATGTGCTGGTCAGCCCCACGGAACCGGAGGCGGGCAAGACCTATCAGGTGGCCATCTGCGGCGTGAGCGAGCAGCTGGCAGCCGAGGCCGATGTCGTGGACAGCGGCGTGGTGGGCATGGATGCCGCAAAAACCTTCTTTGGTGCTTACACCACCATCAGCCGGGCAGACACCGCATGGAGTTGAATAAAACGGACAGGAGATACTGGATGTGAACAACAAAATCTATAAAAAGCTGTTTGTGGGCTTCGGCTTTGTCATCATCGTGTTGATCCTGACCCTTTTTGTCATGAGCCAGACCTACATCCAAAACCTTGTCTACCACGAGCGACTGAGCCAGATGGAGGAAGTCACCCACCAGATGTTCCGTAGTCTGGAGGATGTGATCGACAACCACTGGGACGATGTGGACGTGCAGTGCAATTATCTGGCCTATACGTCCATGGAGACGACCGATGATCTGTTTTCCTATCTGGAAAAGCTGTCCGAGCTTGCCAATTACAAAGAAAAGCAGATCGAGCTGGTTGCCGTGGATGCTGCCGGACATTATTATACCGCGCATGGCCGCATGGGGCTGCTGCGAGGAATTACCTATCTGGAAAGCGCACCGGAGCGGGTCAGCTACGTTTCCAACTCCCTGACTGCGGACGATTCCCGCATGGTGTTTCTGGAACAGCTCTCCACTCCCCTCACCCTGCAAAGCGAGACCGGCGAGATCACCCTGCGCTACTTTGGCATTTCGCAGAGCATGACCCAGCTGAACGATTATTTCCGCTGCGACGCCTACAAAAATAACAACAGCGTCTATGTGCTGGATAACGACGGCTTCAAGCTGTTCAACGCCAACGATGCCGAGCTGCTGAAGGGGCACAACGTATACACCGTGCTCTCCCAGATGTCCTATCTGCACGGTTCTTCCTTTGCAGCAGCAAAGGAGCGGCTTGCCCGCACAGGCTCCTGCTATTCCAACGCCGTGCTGGACGGGACTGAGTATTACTACGCGCTCAAGCAGATGGAAAACGCCCAGTGGACGCTGGCGTTCCTCGTCCCGGCAGAGTACGTGGCCGTCAACACCCAAAAGCTGGTCAATCTCGTCACACTCGTCATGGTCAGCTTTGCCGTGGTGTTCTCGGTCACAGCGGTTTTCGTTGGCTGGTTCCTTTTGCGGCAAAAGCAGAAGCGGGAGCTGCAGGCAGAAAAAGAAGCGAACCTCCGTCTGGAGCAGTATAACATCCAGCTGACGCAGGCAAACGACGAGATGAAGCGGGCGCAGACCATTGCCGCCGAGGCGCTGCACGCGGCCGAGCGCGCCAGCCAGGCCAAGACCGACTTTCTCTCCAACATGAGCCACGATATCCGCACCCCCATGAACGCCATCGTCGGGTTGACGACCCTGATGGAGAACGAGCTGGACCAGCCGGAAAAGCTGGCCGAGCATCTGCACAAGCTGGAAAGCTCCGGCCAGCTGCTGCTGGGCATCATCAACAACATTCTGGATATGAGCCGCATCGAGAGCGGCAAGACCACCCTGAGCGTTGAGCCGATGCACCTTTCCCAGCAGCTCGACCAGCTCAGCACGATGATCCGCGCACAGGCCAGCGAAAAGGCGCAGACCTTCACCGTCTCCACCCATCTCCGGCACGAAAACCTGCTGGCCGACCCCACCCGCCTGAATCAGGTGCTGATGAACATCCTCTCCAATGCGGTCAAGTATACCCCCCGCGGCGGGCACATCCGGTTCGAGGTCGAAGAGCTGCCCCGGAACGAGCACTACGCCAAATACCGCTTTGTGGTGCAGGATGACGGCATCGGCATGAGCGAGGCTTACCAGAAGACCCTTTTTGACCCCTTTACCCGCGAAGAGCGCTCCGGCACCAACAAGGTGCAGGGCACGGGTCTGGGCATGGCCATCACCAAGAACATCGTGGACCTGATGGGCGGCTCCATCAGCGTGGAGAGTGCCACCGGCAAGGGCACCCGCTTTGAGGTCGTGCTGGAATTCCCCATCGATACCGAAGCGGACGCGGTGCCAAAGGCGCAGGCGCTCCCGGAGGAGCCGGAGGACGTCTCTCCCCTGTGCGGGATGAACTTCCTCTGCGCCGAGGACAACGCCATCAACGCCGAGATCCTGGAGCTGCTGCTGGAATCCAAGGGCGCACACTGCAAAATTTACCCCAACGGGCAGGAGCTTGTGGATGCGTTTGTCCGCGTCAAGCCCGGCGACTATGACATAATTTTGATGGACGTGCAGATGCCGGTAATGGATGGCTTGGAGGCCACCCGCCGCATCCGCAGCAGCGAAAACCCGCTGGGCCGGGTCATCCCCATCCTCGCCATGACGGCCAACGCCTTTTTGGAAGATATGCAGAAGAGCAAGGAAGCCGGGATGGACGAGCATCTGTCCAAGCCCGTGGACATCGACGCGCTGGAACAGACCGTCAAGCGCTTCCGCGTTACCCCCCCCGAAAATAAATAGCGGACAAGCGCGTTTTCGCAGAGGAAACACACAAACGATGTAAAGGATGCAGAAGAAGGTTAGAACGTGAATACAGTTTCCGAGATCGAGGGCTATTACAAAAAGCGCGAGCAGCGGCTGTTGAAAAAACTTCATCAACAGGAAATTGCTCTTAATGCAGCGAATCAAAAGCTGGCGCAGCTGATCAAAAATCAGAAAGCACAGCTGGACGAAACCACCGAGCAGCGTGCGGCACACGATCAGAAGCTCAAAGAAGAACTCTACAAAGACCCTCTGACAGGTGCATACAACCGCCGCTATTACGAGGAAGTTATCCGCAAATCCATCGGCCCGGCAGGGATCGCGCTGATGGATGTGGACGATTTCAAGATCTGCAACGACACCTATGGGCATCACGCCGGAGATTTGGCGCTGGAAGCAGCGGCAAATGCCATCCGCTCCTGCATCCGAAACGCCGACCTGCTCATCCGCTACGGCGGGGACGAATTTCTGCTGGTGCTGCCCGGCATTCCGAGCGACATCCTGCAAGCCAAGCTGGAGCAGATCAGAGCCGCCGTGCAGCAGGCTACTGTACCCGGCTATCCGCATTTTCGCCTCTCACTGAGCATCGGCGGAACGATGCAGGCCATCACCGACTCGATGGAGAATGCGGTTCGCCGGGCAGACCGGCTGATGTATCAGGCAAAGGGCCGCAAGAATGCCGTCATGGTGGAGGTTCCGGGGCATAGTCTTGCAGCGCTGGAAAAACTTTTACAGAAGAAGTCGCAGATCTTACTTGTGGATGACTCCGCAATGAGCCGCATGATACTAAAGGAGATCCTGGGCAGCGATTACAGCATTCTTGAAGCAGAAAACGGACAAGAATGCCTGGAAAAAATGCAGGCGGAGGCCGGGAACATCGCGCTGGTGCTGCTGGACATCAATATGCCGGTCATGGATGGCTTCGAGGTGCTCAAGGCTATGAACGTCAACCACACCATCGAGGACATCCCGGTCATCATGATCTCCAGCGACGACTCCGACGCCGCGATCCGGCGCTCCTATGAGCTGGGAGCCAGCGATTACGTCACCCGCCCCTTCGATGCTCGCATCGTCTACCGCCGCGTGACCAACACCATCAAGCTGTACGCCAAGCAGCGGCGGCTGGTGCAGATGGTGTCGGACCAGATCCGCGCCCGTGAAAATAATACGGATACGCTGGTGGGTGTACTGAGCCATATCGTGGAGTTCCGCAACGGCGAAAGCGGCGCCCATGTGCTGCACATCCGCATCATCACCGAGCTGCTGCTCCACCGCCTGCTGGAGATCAGCAGCCAGTACCCCATCACCGCCGAGCAGCAGGACAACATCCCGCTGGCCTCCGCCCTGCACGACATCGGCAAGATCGGCATCGACGAAAAGATCCTCAACAAACCCGGCAAGCTGACCCCGGAAGAGTACGAGGTCATCAAGACCCAGAGTATGCTGGGGGCCGAGATGCTGCACCAGCTGGAAAACTTCAACGAGCAGCCGCTGCTGCAGACCGCCTACGAGATCACCCGCTGGCACCATGAGCGCTGGGACGGGCGCGGCTACCCGGATGGGCTGAAGGGCGATGAAATTCCCATCAGCGCACAGCTGGTCGCGCTGGCCGATGTGTACGATGCACTGACCAGCGAACGCTGCTACAAAAAAGCCTTCTCCCACGAAAAAGCCGTGCAGATGATCCTGAACGGCGAGTGCGGAGCGTTCAACCCCTTGCTGCTGCAATGCCTGACGGATATGCAGACCGACCTGAAAGTCCAGTTGCAGCAGCGGACGCAATAACAACAGGAGAACGAAAGCCCCCATGAAACACATCCTCTCACGCCGTGCATTCCTGAACGGATGCACCCTGCTGGCGGCCTCGGCGGCCCTCGGCGGCCTGACCGCCTGCGGCGGAACGGACGCGAAGAACAGCGATCTGCCGCAGATCCTCATCGGAAGCGACACCTACCCGCCCTATATTTATCTGAACAATGACGGCACCCCGGCCGGGATCGATGTGGAGATCGCCACCGAGGCATTCCGCCGCATGGGATACGCTGCACGATTTGAAGTCATCGACTGGGAGCAGAAGACCGCCCTTGTGGAAAGCGGCGCCATCGACTGCATCTGGGGCTGCTTTTCCATGCAGGGCCGCGAAACGCTCTACCGGTGGGCCGGGCCTTACATGGTGAGCCGTCAGGTCGTGGCCGTGAACGCCGACAGCAGCATCCAGTCCCTCAGCGACCTTGCCTGGAAGACCGTTATGGTGCAGAGCACCTCCAAGCCAGAGGGCATCTTCCTCAGCGGCTCCGACCCGCGCATCCCGCAGACCGTCGAAGTGTTCAGCATCGAAGACCGCAGTGTGCAGTATGCCATGCTGGCCTGCGGCTATGTGGACGCCATCGCCGCCCACGAGACGGCCATCCTGCAATACATGAAAGACAGCAACGCGGCGTTCCGCATCCTCGAAGAGCCGCTGCTGGTCACCGGGCTGGGCGTTGCCTTTGCCAAAAATGACAGCCGCGGGCTGGACCACCAGCTGAACGATACCTTTGCGCAGATGCGCGAGGACGGCACACTGGAACGGATCGTTGGCAAATACCTGGAACATGCTTCGCAGTATCTGGAGGTGGACACCATTGACGCGTAACAACAAAACCACTCCGAACACGCGGACCTGGGTGCTCTACGTTCTCGTCGGTGTGCTCCTCATGGCGGGGGTCATCCTGGCCTCCGGCTGGAAAGCCCTGCATGTGACCGAAGAGCATTTCTGCCAGACGATCGCGTTCGTCAAATCGCAGTCCACCAGTTTTGAGCAGTACAACGATACCGTCACGGCCAAAACGCTCCGCCGCACGGCGGTCTCGGTGCACCAGCTGGCCGGTGATGCCGCACTCGACCTCTCCGACCCGCACTGCCTGAAACAGCAGACCGAGACGCTCTGGCTCACCGGCATTTCCGTGCTGCGCCCGGACGGCACGCTCCTGTGTGAGTACACAGCGAACGGCATCGGCTATGCCCAGCTGGAAGACCAGCTCAAAAAGGAGACCGCGCTGGACGTCTTCCGCTTCCCGCAGAAGACCTACCTGAAGCGCGTTCTGCTGGCAGACGGGTCTGCCGTGGATGTAGCGGCACACCGGGCCGACCACGAAGAGGTCATCCTGCTGGCCTATCGCTGCACCCCGGCCAAATTTGTCGAGGGGACGGCACTGTCGGTCCAGAGCATTCTGGACGGCTACCCAGAAGAGACCAGCGGCACCCTGTTCATCGTGCAGAACAATCAGATCATTGCGTCCAACCGCCCGGAGCTGATCGGGCAGGACACCACCGACAGCCCGCCGGTGCAGGAGATCCGCAGCACCGGGCTTGCGGAAAAACTGACGCACACCCACGGCTGGAACGGCTCCGACTGCTATTTCGGCATGTACAGCCACGGCCAGTCGTTCGACCTCTATGCGTACACGGATGAAAAAGCCGTGTTCCACGAGTCGCTCACGCTGGTCTTAACGGCGCTGGTCTGTTACATCCTGCTCGTTTCGGTCTTGCAGATGCTGCGCCGGCGCTCGGTGCAGGAGATGGAGCAGCAGAAAAAGGAGCAGGAGAAGAAGTATCAGACCCAGCTGGAAGAGCAGAACCGCAAACTGGAGATCGCGCTCCGGCACGAGGGCGCGGCCAACCGCGCCAAGCGGGAGTTCCTGTTCAACATGAGCCACGATATCCGCACCCCGATGAACGCCATCATCGGCTTCACCTCGCTGGCGGCGACCCACATCGACAACCGCGAGCAGGTGCTGGACTACCTGAAAAAGATCTCCACCTCCAGCCAGCATCTGCTCTCCCTCATCAACGATGTGCTGGATATGAGCCGCATCGAGAGCGGCAAGGTCAAGATCGAGGAAAAGGCGGTGCATCTGCCCGACCTTGTCCACGATGTGCGCTCCATCATCCAGCCCAATGTTGCAGCCAAACGGCTGTCGCTCTTCATTGATACCATGGACATCGAGGATGAGGACATCATCACCGACCCGCTGCGGCTGAACCAGATCCTGCTGAACATCCTGTCCAACGCCATCAAGTTCACCCCCACCGGCGGCATGATCAGCATCCGCATCGCCCAGAAGAACGGTGCGCCCAAGGGCTGCGTCTGCTATGAGTTCCGCATCAAGGACAACGGCATCGGCATGAGCGAAGAGTTCCAGAAGCACATCTTCGAGGAGTTCAGCCGGGAGGAAAGCTCCACCGTCAGCGGCATTCAGGGCACCGGCCTGGGAATGTCCATCACCAAGAACATCGTGGATCTGATGGTCGGCACCATCGCCCTCACGAGCGAGCCGGGCAAGGGCAGTGAGTTCATCGTGACCCTCTGCTTCACACGCAGCGGGCAGAAGGCAGAGCCTAAGCAACTCCCCCAGCTGGAAGGGCTGCGCGCCCTGGTGGCAGACGACGATACCAACACCTGCCTGAACGTCAGCACCATGCTGTCCAAGATCGGGATGCGGCCGGAGTGGACGATCTCCGGCAAGGAAGCGGTCATCCGCACCAAATACGCGGTGGAGCAGGGCGATGAGTTCAGCGTCTACATCATCGACTGGCTGATCCCCGATATGAACGGCATCGAGATCGTGCGGCAGATCCGCAAGGTGATCGGGAACCGCTGTCCCATCATCATCCTGACCGCCTACGACTGGGCGGACATCGAGGACGAGGCCCGCGCCGCCGGAGTGACCGCGTTCTGCGAAAAGCCGCTCTTCCTCTCGGAGCTGCGCCGCGTTCTGGCCGAACCGTTCCGTGCAGAGCCTGCCTCCAAGCCCGCTCAACCCACTGCGGCCGACCTCAAGGGGAAGAAGCTCCTGCTGGTGGAAGACAACGAGCTGAACCGTGAGATCGCACTGGAGATCCTGAAAGAAGCCGGTTTTGTGGTGGATACCGCCGAGGACGGCGCGGTCGCCGTCCAGAAGATAAAGCAGGCGGCCCCCGGCCAGTATGACCTGATCCTGATGGACATCCAGATGCCCAATCTGGACGGCTACGAGGCCACGCGGCAGATCCGCGCCCTGCCGGACGCCGAGAAGGCCAGCATCCCCATCTTTGCGATGACGGCAAACGCCTTTGAAGAAGACCGTCAGAACGCGCTGGAGGCCGGTATGAACGGCCATATCGCAAAGCCGCTGGACGTCCCGCACCTGCTGCGCGTCCTCGCAGATGCCCTGAAAAAATAACCCCCAAAAGCCGAAACGGCCTGAACTCTGTGTCGCACAGGGTTCAGGCCGTTTGTGGTCTTATTCGGTTTTGGGGGCGCAGAAACAAAATTGGATCACTTCACCTGTGCCCCGGTGGTCAGCGCCTCGGACACGGCGTCCATCAGTGCGACCATGGTGCAGTAGTTGGCACCGTAGGTCTCGGTGTAGGCAGTGTAGGTGTCGATCTGCTCCTGGGTGGGGGCGATGTCCATCGCCTCAGCCACTGCCTGGTAGAGCAGCGCTTCGCGGGCATACTCGGTGATGCTGTCGCTCATGGCATCCAGCAGGTCGTCGGCACTGTCGTAACCGGCAGCAGCCTGCAGGAAGCTGTCGAGGTCATAGCCGTAATACTGGGCCATGGTGTAGTAGTAGTTCAGGCACTGGTTGACCTGATAATCGGTCACTTCTTTGGGCAGGTCCTTGAAGGTGGAGTTGGCCAGCAGGTAATCCATCACCGCAGTGTTCAGGTTGTTCTGATACAGCATCTGCTGGTATTCGGCCCGCAGGTCTTCCACGGTGTGGACGCCGTCGGTGCTGCTGAAATTCTCCTCGACCCAGGCATCGGTCAGTTCCGGCAGGATCTCCTCGCTGATGTAGTTCAACGTGACGGAGAAGACCGCCTTTTTGTTGCTCAGGACCACCGCATTGCCCTCGGCATCGGTGGAGTCGCTGTAGCCGTCCGGGAAGGTGACGTTGACCTCAAAGGTCTCGCCGGGCTTGTGGCCCACGATCTGGTCTTCAAAGCCGTCGATGAAGGAACCGCTGCCCAGCGTCAGGCTGTAGCCGCTGTAGGTGCCGCCGGTAAAGGCCACGCCATCCACGGTGCCCACATAGTCGATGTTGACGGTGTCGCCGTCGGCGGCGGCACGGTCGGTGATCTGCTGCGTGGTGGTGTTCTGGCTGAGCAGGCTGTCGATCTGGGACTGGACGTCCTCCTCGGTCGGCTCGATGTCCGCCTTCTTCAGCGGGATGGAAGCGTAGTCCTCCGGCAGGGTCACATAGTCCAGTGCGCGGATGCCGGACCAGTAGCCGTTCTCGTCCAGACCGTCACTGTAGGCAAAATTCTGGTAGTCATAATCCGAAGCGCTGCCGTAGACAGACGCCTCCGAGCTGGCCGATGTGGAAGAGGACGCCGCAGACTTCGAGCAGCCCGCAGCCGTCAGCGCCAGCGCACCGGCGCAGAGAAGGCAGACCGCCTTCGAGATGATTCGTTTCAAGTGGATACCTCCTGTATCCCGGACGCCGCCGGGAACTGCAATTTTTTCAGACAAATCTTATTATAAAGGGTAAAAATGAAAAAGAAAAGGATTTTGCGAAATTTCCACAAGTTTCACGCAGCCTGCCACGTGAGGTCGTTGCTTTTTGTCAAAAGCTGTGATATCCTATAATTGCCGCAGCAAAGCGGCAAGGCGCTGTGTCCAGAACGCAGGCGGCAACTCCCTACCGGATGGCTTTGTTTCCATAAACAGGGCGCCGGGAGGGCGACTTTTGAACGTTTCTCCCCGGAGGCTCTGGCCGAAAGGGGGAATGTACCCATGACATTGACCGAGATTCTTGCGCTGTTGACGTTCCTCGTCACAACGGTTTACGACACGATCGACATCGTGCTCCGATTCCGAGAGTTTCGCACAAAAAATGGACAAAAGAAATGACCGCCCCACGTTTAGCACCCGTTGGCGGTCATTCTTTTGATCTGTTTGATCTGCTGGTAGGGAGCTAGCCGTTTGTTGGGCCAGCGCCTTTTCTATTTGTAGTATAATCGTTCTATCGTCGTTTGTCAAGCTGTCGCCCCGCACACGCAAAAATCCTCTTGCGCTGCGGGGCCTGCGGCTTTATTATAATAAGAGAAGCCCATCAACACAAGGAGGAACATCCATGGATTACAACAAAGCCGCTCTCGAAATGCACGAGAGCCACCACGGCAAAGTCGGCATCGTGAGCAAGGTCGAGGTCAGGACCCGCGACGATCTGTCCACGGCTTACACCCCCGGCGTCGCTGAGCCCTGCCGCAAGATCAAAGAGAACCCCGACGACGTGTACAAGTACACCTTCAAGAGCAACATGGTGGCCGTCGTGTCCAACGGCACCGCCGTGCTGGGCCTGGGCGACATCGGCCCCGAAGCCGGTCTGCCGGTCATGGAGGGCAAGGCCGTGCTGTTCAAGGAATTCGGCGGCGTGGATGCCTTCCCCATCTGCATCGACGCCCACGACGCCGCCAGCGTCATCGCGGCCTGCAAAGCCATCGCCCCGACCTTCGGCGGCATCAATCTGGAGGACATCAAAAGCCCGGAGTGCTTCGAGATCGAAGAAACGCTGGAGCGTGAGCTGGACATTCCCGTCTTCCATGACGACCAGCACGGCACCGCCATCGTCGTGACGGCTGCGCTCATCAACGCCCTGCGCGTGGTGGGCAAGAAGATGGAGGATGTTCACATCGTCCTGAACGGCCCCGGTGCCGCCGGCACGGCCATCATCAAGATGCTGATGACCGCCGGTGCCAAAGACATCGTGGCGGTGGACCAGTTCGGCACCCTGTACAAGGGCTGCAACAGCGCCGAGGCCCACAAGAACTGGCTGGGCGAAGTGACCAACCCCCGCCAGATCAAGGGCGGCCTGAAGGAGGCCATCGAGGGGGCCGATGTCTTCATCGGCGTGTCCCGCCCCGGCATCCTGACCACCGAGCTGTGCAAGACCATGAATCCGGACGCCATCGTTTTCGCCATGGCCAACCCCACCCCGGAGATCATGCCCGACGAGGCCAAGGCAGGCGGTGTGCGGGTCATGGCCACCGGCCGCAGCGACTTCCCGAATCAGGTGAACAACGTGCTCTGCTTCCCCGGCCTGTTCAAGGGTGCCCTGAGCGTCCGCGCACGGGACATCAACGATGCCATGAAGCTGGCCGCAGCCTACGCCATCGCCGACCTCATCACGGATGAGGACCGCAGCGAAGAGAACATCATCCCCGGCGCATTCGACCCCCGCGTGGCCGAGGCCGTGGCCTCTGCCGTGGCAAAAGCTGCCCGCGAGACCGGCGTGGCCCGTCTGTAAAGGAGGCGCGGCATGAGGACGATCTCCGCACAGTCCATCACCGATACCGTCGCCCGCCTGTGCATCGAAGCCAACACCCGCCTGCCCCAAGACGTGGAAGCGGCTCTGGCCAGAGCGCGGGAGGAAGAGCCGTGGCCGCTGGCGAAAACCACCCTCGACCTGCTGTGGTCGAACCTCGGTGCGGCGCAGGAGAAGGCTCTGCCCATCTGTCAGGACACCGGCATGGCCTGCGTCTTCGTGGAGCTGGGAACGGATGTCCATATCGACGGCAGCTTTGAGACCGCCATCCACGAGGGCGTCCGCCGGGGCTACACCGACGGCTACCTGCGCAAGAGCATCGTGGCCGACCCCTTGCGCCGGGGCAACACCGGCGACAACACCCCTGCCGCCATCACAGTCCACCTCGTGGACGGCGACGGCTGCACCATCACCGTGGCCCCCAAGGGCTTTGGCAGCGAGAACATGAGCCGCATCCAGATGCTCAAACCGGCCGACGGCGTGGAAGGGTTCAAGAAATTCGTGCTGGAAACGGTCACGCGGGCAGGCTCCAACCCCTGCCCGCCCATCGTGCTGGGCATCGGCGTGGGCGGCAGCTTCGACAAGGTCGCCTATCTGGCCAAAAAAGCTCTGCTCCGCCCGCTGGACATCCCCAACCCGGACCCCTACTATGCCGCCCTCGAACGCGAACTGCTGGCCGCCGTCAACGAGACCGGCATCGGCCCGCAGGGCTTCGGCGGCAGGACCACCTGCCTGGGCCTTGCCATCGAGCAGATGCCCACCCATGTGGCAGGTCTGCCCGTGGCCGTGAACGTTTCCTGCCATGTCACCCGCCGTGCCAGCGCTTCGTTATAAGGAATTACTCCTTCCGTCACGGCTTCGCCGCGCCAGCTCCCTCTGGGAGGGAGCCTTTTGCAGCGGGCAACTGCGATAGCCTCCCTCACCGAGGGAGGTGGCATCGCGTAAGCGATGACGAAGGGAGTTCTAGAGGTGAAATCTATGCAATACGAACTGACCACCCCCTGCACCGCGCAGGACCTGGCCCCGCTCCAGGCGGGCGACACCGTTCTGCTGTCCGGTGTGGTCTACACGGCCCGCGACCAGGCGCACAAACGGATGCTGGAAGCACTGGACCGGGGCGAACCGCTCCCCTTCGACCTCGAAGGCAGCGCCATCTACTACGTCGGCCCCACACCGGAGCGCCCCGGTGCGGTCATCGGCTCGGCCGGGCCCACCACCAGCGGCCGGATGGACGCGATGAGCCCCCGCCTGCTGGACCTGGGCAACAAGGTCATGATCGGCAAGGGCAAGCGGGATGCCGCCGTCAAGGAAGCCGTCGTGCGCAATGGTGCGGTCTATCTGGCCGCGCTGGGTGGAGCCGGTGCCCTGATGGCCAAGAGCGTCAAAACGCTGGAAGTCATCGCCTGGCCGGACCTCGGCTGCGAAGCCGTCCGCCGCCTGACCGTGGAGCAGATGCCCCTGACCGTCATTCTGGATGCCCACGGCGGCGACCTCTATCTCTCCGGCCCGGAAGCCTACCGCGCGTCCAGATAAGCACGTTCCACAAGATTTCAGGCCCTGTTTCCGGTCAAAATAGCAAAATCATGCAGAAGAAGCTCAGTTTGTTTTAGCAAACTTCCGCCGAACGACTTGCATCCCCCGGCAGAATGTGGTATCCTATAACAAACCGAACCGATGTGCGTTTTTCTGCTCCGGGCCGGAAATCAAGAAAGGCAGGAGGCCGACAACCATGCAGATCCACCAATCCGCAGAAGATTACCTTGAAACGATCCTGATGCTGAATCAGAGGATGGGCCGCGTCCGTTCCATCGACGTGGTCAACGAACTGGGCTACACCAAAGCCAGCGTCAGCATCGCGATGAAAAAGCTGCGGGAGAACGGCTACATTGCGGTGGACGGTGAGGGCAACCTGACCCTTCTGGAACCGGGCCGCGAGATCGCCGAACGCATTTACAGCCGCCACCGGCTGCTGACCCACTTCTTCGTGCAGCTGGGCGTGGAAGAGGACATCGCCGCAGAGGATGCCTGCAAGGCAGAGCATATCCTCAGCGAGCAGACGCTGGAAAAGATCCGCGAGTATGCCCTGCTCCACGACGCCGAGAGCACCCTGAAAAACGAAGACTGACCCAAAACCACAAAAGGGACTGCCCGAACCGGCAGTCCCTTTTCTGTTTTCACATCTTCAGTAGGCATCCAGCCCCAGGCTGACATCCAGTGCCTGATCGACCCGTTTCTGGTCTTCCGGCGTGATCTGCCCTGCGCGCTCCCGCAGGCGGTGTTTGTCCAGCGTGCGGATCTGCTCCAGCAGCACGACGCTGTCCTTGGCGAGGCCGGTGTCCGCTGCCCGGATATTGATATGGGTGGGCAGGCGGGCTTTGTCCAGCCGGGATGTAATGGCCGCCGCGATGACGGTGGGGCTGTGGCGGTTGCCGATCTCGTTCTGCACGATGAGCACCGGCCGGATGCCGCCCTGCTCGGACCCCACCACCGGCGAAAGGTCTGCGTAGAAAACTTCTCCTCTGTGTACTTCCATGGAATCAACCCTCCCTGTCTGCCTCTAGTATGGGCTGTGCCGGGCGGCGGTATGCACGCGGGGGCTTTCTTCCATTTTATGCAGCGGAGCGGATCAGGTTTCCGCCTGTTCCAGGACGCAGAACGCCAGCGCCATCCCGCCGTCGTGGCTGAGGGAAAGGCGGGCCGTCACGTGATGCTCCTCCACCCAGGCCGCCGTCCGGCCGGAGAAGCGATACACCGGTGCCCCGGAGGGCAGGCGCAGCACCTCGATCTCGCAGAGCGAAAACGGCTCCCGCAGGCCGGTGCCCGCCGCCTTGAGGAAGGCTTCCTTCGCCGCAAAATCTGCAGCGGCGCTGGCGGCTCTGTGGGTGCACCTGCGGGCGGAAGGGTCGGCCCGACACTCGGCCAGCGCAAGCGCCTGCCGCTCCCCGGTGCCAAACACCCGCGCCTCAAACGCCGCCCCGTGCGCCCCAAACAGGCTTTTTTCCATCCGTGCCACCTCACAAAGATCACATCCTACCCCGAACAGCATGAAATCCTCCCCTTTCCAGGGCAAACGCCCCGTTGTTTTGACTTAAAATTTCCGTTGATTTTGGTGAATATGTGCAAATAGAGTCTGGAATCTTGAAGTTTACACTCGCTTCGTGTACAATGAACTATAGTTCTAGTTCCACTTCCGCTTTGGGCGTGGATAGAAATACCGAAGGGGGTGTACTGCGTGGGCGACGCAACTGCTATTTTTTCGATCCACGACAAAAAGGACGACGAAATTCATGAGATCATACAGCAAGTGTACGACGCATTGAAGGAAAAAGGCTACAATCCGGTCAATCAGCTGGTGGGCTACATCCTGTCCGAAGATCCCACTTATATCACGACCTACAAAGGAGCCCGCTCCCTCATCCGTAAAGTTGACCGGGACGACCTGCTGCAGGCTCTGCTCCGCAGCTACCTGAACGTCTGATCCGCTTTGTCCTTTCCGGCCCGCTGTCTCGCAGAAGACGGCGGGCTGTTTTCAGTTCAGCTGCCGCGTGAAGATCTGGTTCACCACCGTCTCATACTCCCACCCCTCGCGGGCCTTGCGGAGAGGCTTTTCCAGCGGGTCGGCCCCTTCGAACCGATGGATGAGATAGAACCAGTGCGCCTTCATCCGGCTGACGGCACAGCTGGCCGCGCCAAAGGCCTCGGTGTAGCCGTGGTAGAGGTCGTCGCAGTAGCCGCGCAGTTCCTCTCTGGAAGCCGGTGCGCCGCCCCGCGCACGGCGGAACAGGGCCGGGTCTGCGATGAGCCCCCGCCCCACCATGATGCCCGACAGATGCGGGAACTCCGCTTCCAGCGCGTGAAGTTCTTCCGGCGTCGTGACATCGCCGTTGTAGCAGACCGGCATCCGGCACTCCGGCAGCGCCGCAGCAAAGGCGGCACGGTCGGCCTCGCCCCGGTACAGCTGCTTCATCACGCGGGGATGGATGGTCAGCTCGCAGATGGGATAATGATTGTAGATATCCAGCAGAGCCGCAAACTCCTCCGGCTTCTGGACACCGATGCGGGTCTTAACCGAGACCGGACCCTCCACCGCCGAAAAGACGGCGTCCAGAAAAGCGTCCAGCCGGGCGGGGTCCCGCAGCATCCCGGCTCCCTTGCCTTTGGCCGTCACCGTGCCGGAGGGGCAGCCGAAGTTCAGGTTGATCTCCGTGTAGCCCAGCTTCCGCACTTCGCCGATCATCCAGGCGGCCAGTTCGCCGTCTCTGGCCAGCAGCTGCGGGATCACGACCGTGCCTGCATTGGCCTCCGGGACCAGCTCCGCCATCTTTTTCGGGATGAGGACGCGGTTTTCCGGCGGCGACAGGAACGGCGCATAGTAGCGCGTGGGGGCATCGGCTGCGCCAAACCATTTCTGGTGCACCTGCCGCCAGATGCGGTCGGTCAGCCCCTCCATCGGGGCAGCGTAATAGTTCATAGAAGACCTCACAATGTTAGAATGGCTCTATTGTAGCACAAAAAATGCCGCCGCGCATCTATTTTGCGCAGCGGCATCGATCGATCCTGCGGGTTATTCGGCGAACAGCGGCGTGGACAGGTAGCGGTCGCCGGTATCGGGCAGGAGGACAACGATCTTCTTGCCTGCGTTTTCGGGGCGCTTTGCCAGCTCCAGAGCAGCCCAGACAGCTGCACCGGAGGAGATGCCCACCAGAACGCCCTCCTTGTGGCCGATCAGACGGCCGGTCGCAAAGGCGTCTTCGTTGGTGACGGGGATGATCTCATCGTAGACCTTGGTATCCAGCACAGCGGGAACGAAACCGGCACCGATGCCCTGGATCTTGTGTGCACCTGCAACGCCCTGGCTCAGCACCGGAGAGGATGCAGGCTCCACGGCCACGACCTTGACGCCGGGGTTCTTGCTCTTGAGGTACTGGCCCACACCGGTGACGGTGCCGCCGGTGCCGACGCCTGCCACGAAGATGTCCACTTCGCCGTCGGTGTCTTCCCAAATCTCCGGGCCGGTGGTCTCAATGTGCGCCTTGGGGTTGGCCGGGTTGACGAACTGACCGGGAATGAAGGCATTCGGGATCTCCTTTGCCAGCTCATCGGCCTTGGCAATGGCACCCTTCATACCCTTGGCACCCTCGCTCAGGACCAGCTCTGCGCCATAGGCCTTCATCAGCTGGCGGCGCTCCACGCTCATGGTCTCCGGCATGACGATGATGATGCGGTAGCCCTTGGCCGCCGCCACAGCAGCCAGACCGATGCCGGTGTTGCCGGAGGTCGGCTCAATGATGACCGAACCGGGCTTCAGCTTGCCACTGGCTTCTGCATCGTCGATCATCTTCTTGGCGATGCGGTCTTTGACCGAACCCGCCGGGTTGAAGTATTCCAGCTTTGCCAGGATGGTGGCCTTCAGGTCCTCCTGCTTCTCGATGTGGGTCAGCTCCAGCAGCGGAGTGTGACCGATCAGCTGATCTGCGGACGTATAAATCTTGCTCATAAGAATGTTCCTCCCTCTGCGGGCACCCGGCCCGGAACTATTTCGTCTCTCCATATTCCCTGCAAACCAACATCGTTTGTGGGTTTGATGGTATTATAGCCCTCTTTGCCCCGGTTGTCAATGGAAAAGTGCAAAAAACAGATTGAAAAGTTATAAACCCTGTTGTATAATAGGTTAAAATCAAAATCTCTCCCTCCCCTGCGGTGACATCTCCCCTGTTCGGAGGTCGGGCGGGCCGGTCTACGGTGTTGTCGCCTGCGGCTGCTGCCCATTTCCGCAGGACCAACGGTGAGACGGAGAGGTTGCTATACAATAAGGAGTGCACTATGATCGTTTCAACCAAAGGCCGCTATGCGCTGCGTGTGATGATCGACCTGGCCGAGCATCAGGCCGAACGCTATGTCCCGCTGAAGGAGGTCGCCGCGCGGCAGGATATCTCGGAAAAATATCTGGAGAACATCCTGAAAGTCCTGGTGCAGAACGGCTTTCTGGAAGGGCTGCGCGGCAAGGGCGGCGGCTACCGCCTGACCCGCAGCCCGGACCAGTACACGGTGGCAGAGATCCTGCTGCTGACGGAGGGCAGCCTTGCCCCGGTGAGCTGCCTGACGCCGGGAGCCCCGGCCTGCGAGCGGATGGCCAACTGCCGCACCTATACGATGTGGAAAGGTCTGAACGACCTCATCGCCGACTACTTCGGCAAGATCACCCTCGCCGACCTCGCCGCACCGGAACAGGCGGGAAATGATTATGTGATCTGATCTGCATCCCCCGCATGAAAACGCAGGGGGGGGTGCAGAACGGCCCCACAGCGGCCGTCATACCAGCCGCGCCCACGCCGGCCTCCATTCGATGGCAGTGTGAGGAAAAGGAGGATGTTCTATGTGGTTTGTTTTTGCGCTGGGCTCTGCGGTATTTGCTGCACTGACTTCCATTCTTGCGAAGATCGGCATTGACGGCGTGAACTCCACGCTGGCCACGGCCATTCGCACCGCCGTTGTGCTCCTGATGAGCTGGGGCATGGTGTTCCTGACCGGGACGCAGACCGGCATCGGGGATATTTCTCACAAAAGCTGGCTGTTCCTGATCCTATCCGGCCTTGCCACTGGTGCAAGCTGGCTGTGCTATTACCACGCATTGCAGATCGGTGCAGCGTCCAAAGTGGTCCCCATTGATAAACTGAGCGTGGTCATCACGCTGGCACTGGCATTTTTCATCCTGCATGAGCCGTTCACGGCCAAAAACCTGATCGGCTGTGCGCTCATTGCTGCAGGGACCTTGTGCATGGTATTATAAAAGAGTATGAAAGCGGGAAAAGGCTGCGGCACGTTGTTTTGTGCCGCAGCCTTTTTTGTGATTTTTCCAGCCTGCTGTGTTACGGTCATGCGAAAGGGAAACTTTGGCAAAAAGAGAGAGGGCCGGACGGTGCCGGCCCTCTTGACAGAATTATGAGATGCTCAAAAATTTCTGCTGCTTTTGTTGCGGTTTTCAAAAATAGCGCCGAACAGAACGGCATATTACGATATGCAGTTTGCGCATACTACTGCGGTGGGAAAATAGAATCAGGCAAAAGGATAAAGTGTCGGCAGGAAAAATACGGACACGACAATGAGGATGAGCGCCAGCGGGGTACCACACTTGAGATAATCCTTCAAGGTGTATCCGCCCGGCTCGATGATCATGATCTGGCAGGGAGCTGCCATGGGGGTCATGATGGACACACAGCTGGCTGTGATCACGCCGACTACGGCAGCACGGGGGTCTACGCCCATGCGGATACAGGCGGAAGTGACCAGTGGGATGAAGATGGTCAGGGTAGCCAGATTGGACATGACCTGTGTCAGAATGAAGGGAACAAGGAAGAACACCAGCATAATGATGTACGGATTTGTGGTATCGCCCAGCAGGCGGATCATCCAGTCTGCCACCACATCGCCTGCACCGGTGGTCTGGATGGCGTCCGACAGAGCCAGCACACCGGCAAACAGGAAAATGGTCGGCTGGTGGATGGAGTTGAGGGCTTCCTTCTCGGTCAGCACACCCGTCAGCACCAGAGCGGCAGCGCCGATGCAGGAAGTGAGATACATCTTGACACCAATGACATTTTCCAGCAGCATCATTGCAATGGAGACCAGAACGATCAGGACAGCCAGTTTGCGCTTGAAGGGGCTGAGTTTTTCGCTCTCAGAAGCCGTATGTGCTGCATCTGAAAACTGCTCGTTGGGAATATCCGGCATCAGCTTATAGCCAACAAAGGTCATGTACAGGATGGCAATGGTCAGCATCGGGATGCGCGCAATGGTGAAATCCCAGATGTGCAGCGGTGTCGGTGCGCCGGCCTGCATCATGACATCGTTCCATGCCATGTTGGAAGCACCCTGACCGAGAAAGGTCATCTGGGTGGCAATGTTGGCACAGGCCATAGAAGGATACAGCAGCTTGCTGCGGCTCACGCCGATGTCGTTCGCAATGCCTACCAGCAGAGGGATCATGATAGCGGCAGTTGCGGTGGCACTGGTGATGGCGCCCAGAAACGCACCTGCCACGCAGGAAAGAAAGATCAGCATCCGCATATTGTCCTTGTAGCGGATGACCAGACTCTGGGCTTTGTCAATCAGGGGCGTTTTGGTCAGCCCTGCACCGATGACGAACATGGCTACGAACATGACCACGTTCGTGTTGATGAAGCCGCCAAAGGCCTCGGCAGGGGTCTTGATGCCGGTGAGGATCAGCGCCAGAATGATGCCGGTAGAAATGACCGAGAACGGGACTTTACCGGATACAAAGGCGATGATCGTTACAAGCAGGATGACCAGTGTGATCTCCAATGGGCTCATTTGGGTTGTCCTCCTGTGGATTACTTCCACCTTGCAGATGCAAAGCAGTAGCACTTAAATGTTTATATTTGATAATGTATCCAATAAACAAGAAAAGAATACACCGAAAGACCACGCTTGTCAAGGGATTTGTTATACTTTTGTCGAAAAATACAATTTTCCAAAGGAACTTTATATAAGGTGTGTAGAACAAAAAGAACGGGCAAGATCGTCTTTGTCTGCATTTCCTTCCAGGAACAAATAACGCCCCGGAACCCTTTACGCGGAAAAGGGTTCCGGGGCAAATTGCAGAGAACAAATACGTGGCAAATTAAGCTGAGCAAGAAACTTAGGCTAAGAAAAACGATTTAGGAGAATCGTATGAAAGGAAATAATGAGTGAAGTCTGTCCCCCGCTGAGAGGATATCCGGATTACTTAATAAAGCCGACGTGCTTGCAGATCTCTTCGATGGCCTTTTCCTTGCGCTCATTGAAGATGACCTTGTTCTCTTCGAACAGGTTGCGGCCTTCGGCGTCAATGGAGACGATCAGGGGGCCGAACTCGTTGACGTGGCAGTGCCACAGAGTTTCCGGCATACCGAGGTCACGCCACTGGGCCTCGACGATCTCCTCCACCTCGGTGGCAGCTACAACGGCGTTACCGGCAGGGAAAACACAGTGGATGGCACCGAACTCCTTGCAGGCGCGCTCGGTGTTGGGGCCCATGCCGCCCTTGCCCACGATGACGCGGACACCGGACTTCTGCACGAACTCATACTCGAACTTCTCCATGCGCATGGAGGTGGTGGGGCCCACAGACACCATCTCGAACTTGTCGTTCTCCAGCGGGCGGATGATGGGGCCGGCGTGGAAGATGGCTGCGTCCTTCACGTCCACAGGCAGCGGGCGGCCCTCTTCCACGAGGCGGCGGTGCGCCACATCGCGGCAGGTGGTCAGGTCGCCGTTCAGGTAAACGACATCACCGATATGGATGTCCTTCAGGTCTTCTGCGGAGACCGGAGTGGTAAGAATTTTCTTTCCGTCTTTGATGGTCAGCATTACAAAGTCACCCCCGAATGAGTATCAATGGTGTAGTTCAGATCTTTATCAAACGTGATGTGGCCGCGGCGATGGCTCCAGCAGCCCACGTTGACGGCAACGCCGATGGCAGAAGGATGGCGGGCAGTGTTCTCAATGTGCACGCCCATGACGGAGTACTTGCCGCCCATGCCCTGAGGGCCAAGGCCGATGGAGTTGATGCCGTCTTCCAGCAGCTTCTCCATATAGGCTGCGCGCTCGTTCTCGTTGTGGCTGCCCAGAGGACGCATCAGAGCCTTCTTGGACAGCAGAGCAGCGGTCTCAACAGAGGTGGCAACGCCCACGCCCACCAGCAGCGGAGGGCAGGCGTTGATGCCGTAGCTGGTCATGACATCCATGACGAACCTGGTCACGCCTTCGTAGCCTGCACCGGGCATCAGAACCATAGCCTTGCCCGGCAGGGTGCAGCCGCCGCCTGCCATGTAGGCGTAGATCTCGCACTTGTCGCTGTTCGGGATGATATCCCACCACACGGTGGGAGTGCCCTTGCCGACATTGCGGCCGGTGTTGAACTCATCGAAGGTCTCAACACTGTTGTGGCGCAGGGGTGCTTCGAAGGTGGACTTGACCACAGCCTCCTTCAGCAGACCCTCCACCTCACCGATGAGGGGGAAGTCCACGCCGCACTTTACCCAGAACTGCAGCACACCAGTATCCTGGCAGCTGGGGCGGTTCAGCTCCTTGGCCAGCTTCTGGTTCCGCTTCATGGTCTCGTAGATGACCTTGGACAGAGGAGCATCCTCCTGTGCGCCCAGCTCATCGAGCTTGGCAATGATGTCGTCCGGCAGCACCTTGGCGATATGGCTCACAAAGTTGGCCATATAGGTCGTCATCTGCTGCACCTGTTCCTGTTTGTTCATTCCAATGCCTCCTTAGATTTGGTACATTTTGCGCGTTGGTTCACTCATATTCAACGTTCCTGTCCGCTTTACTGCGGGAAGAACGGGAATGCGATGGGAAGGATCACCATGCTGACGACGGTTGCGATGAGGATGAGGGGCAGGCCAGCCTTGGCATAATCCTTGAAGGTGTACCCGCCGGCGGAAACCACCATGGTGTTGGCAGGCATACCGATGGGCGTTGCGTAAGCGCAGGAGCCGCCGATGACACAAGCCATCAGGACTGCGCGGGGGTCGGCACCCATGCCCTGTGCGATGCTCAGGCAGATGGGAACCATCAGGGCGGTGGTTGCGGTGTTGGACATGAAGTTGGTCATGACGCAGCAGAGCAGGAAGACCACCAGAGTCAGGACGTAGGGAGAGGGATTCTCGCCCAGAGCACCAATGACGATGTTTGCGATCTCTGCGCCTGCCCCGGTCTTATCCAGTGCAGAGGCCAGAGACAGCGTACCACCGAAGAGGAAGATGGTCTTGAGGTCGATGGACTTCAGGGCGTCTTTCTCGGAGATGACACCGGTGAGGATCAGAGCCAGCGCACCGATACAGCCGGTGATGCAGAGTTTGATGCCGATCTGCTTTTCAAAGATCATGCCCAGCAGGGTGAGCACGAGGATGACAAGGGAGAGCACCTGTTTCCACTTGGGAACATTGCTGAAGTCCTGCTCGCCGCTGAAGGAGTCATCATCGGAGACGGGGTGGCTGGGCAGTAGCTTCATGCCAAGGGTGGCGTAGAAGAGGATGCCGGCGGCGAGGATGGGCAGGCCCACGATAGCGTACTCGAAGAAGCCGAAGGACATCCCGATCTCACCCAGAGCACTCTGGGCGATGAGGTTGCCCGGTGCGCCGATGAGGGAAAGGTTGCCGCCCATGGCCGCTGCAAATACCAGCGGCATCAGCAGCTTGGAGCGGGCATAACCGGACTTTGCTGCAATGCCGATGACCACGGGGATCAGGACGGCGGCGGTGCCGGTGTTGGAGAGCACACCGCTCATCAGGCCAACGATGACCATGATGGCCACGATGAGGCTGCGCTCGGATTTGGCAAAGTGGGTAACGATGCCGCCGATCTTGTTGGCCATACCTGTTTCAAACAGGGCACCGCCGACAATGAACATGGCGACGAAGAGGATGACGTTGCTGTCGACGAAGCCCGCAAAAGCGGTCTTGACATCCAGCACGCCGGTAACGACCAGACCGATACAGACGATCATGGACGTTACGCCGAGGGGAATCTTCTCAAACACGAACATGACGACCGCGAAGAGAAGAAAGAGTAGGGTGATAGTTGCTGCTGACATACCGGGGAATCCTCCTTTAATGAAATATAATGTATCCATTTTATCAGAGCAAAACAGCCCTGACTTTCGGAACGCCCCAGCTGCACCTCGTTGTGCAGAGTCTTTGCCGCCGTGCTGTGCCCTCACAGCCCTTTTTCGTTCTGGAAGGATCTGCCCGGAACCTTAGAATTCCGGGAATCTCGGCAGCGTCTTTTTTGAATTTTTATATCTAATCTGTGATAATGTATCCACTTGACGACACGAGAATACACCCGAAACAGAGATTTGTCAATCCCTTTTTTCGAGTTTTGTCGCATTGCACGGATTATGTACCAATTTTTGTGCACGCCAGACAAACAGTAGGATACAAGAAAATCTCCCTCCGCTGCCTTCTGCAAAAAACGTGCGATCTCCAAAGCAGATGGAGATCGCACGTTTTTTTCTTCTTTTATTCCAGCCGCTTTTTGAAATACCCCTCGGCACAGTAAATGGCACCACAGGGATTATGCGCCAGAACGCGATCCTTGGCCACCAGCGTTGTGACCATGGCGTCCGAATACTTATAAAACATCGAGTCGTGTCCCACACAAAGTCCGACCTCAATGTTGAAATCGGTGTGCTGTTCGTTCAGAAGCTTTGCCTGTGCGATGGGGTTGCACATGGCCTCAAATTCGCCGGGGTGGATCTTGACCTCTTCCGGGATGCCCACTTCTTCTTTGGAGATGCCGCCGGTCTTGCAGATGACCGACACCACCTCAAACCCCTGCGCACGGAGCAGGTCGGCCACGATGCGGGCTTCCTTCCGCAGACCTTTGCAGAATGCAAGACCCAGCTTGTGGTAGCCCATCCGCTTGCAGAACTCCACCGTCTCCTTCAGGCGGGGCCATTGACAGTAGCCAAGCCCCTCAATGGCCGAACAATTGATGTAGAAATCGTGATTCTCAGGCAAATCATAGCCGGCGCGGGCGGCCTCCATCACCGAAGCATTCCGCATAGGGCAGTTTTTGGGCATCTTTTCCGGCTCGTTGTTGGCGCAGGCCAGAACCGTACAGTTCGCACAGGTATACACTGTCTTGTCCTCCTTGATCTTATAAATAATAGGTCAGCGCATCGTCCATACTGCGGTAGATGTGTTTTTCCATTTCAGCCCGTGCGGCCAGCGCATCCCGTGCTTCCAGCGCTGCATAGATCTTTTTATGCTCGCTCTGGGAGTTGAGGGCATAGTCCAACTCGCTCATTTCCACACCAATGGACAGGCCGTTCCACAGCTCCGAGAGAAGATTGCGCATTTTTTCATTGCCGGAAGCTTCCCAGATCTCAAAATGGAAGGACTGGTTGTAGTCCGTATAATTTCCGGCCTGCTGAAGAGAAAGAGCCTCCTCAGCAGTATCCACGCAGTTTTTGATCTTGGACAGGTCAGCGTTGTTCTGGCAGCAGAGCATACATGCCGTCCCTTCCAAGGCGGCGCGCAGCTGGTAGTGCTCCCGAATCGTTTTTTCCGTTACGCCCAACACAATGGCGCACTTGTTTTGCTTGACTTCCAGCAGACCGTCACGGGCAAGGATCTGAAAGGCCTCCCGCACCGGCGTGACCGACACGCCCAGTTCCTGTGCGGTGTTTTCCAGCGTGAGTTCTGCGCCCTCCGGGATGCTTTTTGAGATAATGGCTTTCCGCAAAGCGGAAGCTACCCGCTCGCGGGCAGGCAGCAGCTTAATGGGTTTCAGTCCCAGCATATTGACTCCTTATCGTTAAAATCAGATGCAGCAGTTCTTCTTCATAGGCGTTCCATGCATCCAGCACATCAGGGGAACCCTGACGGTCCAGCATCAGCAGGCGGGCAAGCCGGTCGTTCACCGGCGTAGGACGTGCGCTCACGGCAAAGGCAATGTAGGTCTCCTGGATGCTCTCCAGCAGCTTGCGATGCAGTGGATAGGGCAGGACGGTCCGCAGGGTACGGTGCTGCAGCATCTCGCCGCCTGCCAACATCGCATCCTGCGGCAGCGCACGCATAGCCTGCCGTTCCAGCTGCGCACCTAACGCCAGAATCTGCCGCAGTGTCTCTTCGGTCAAATCTGCCGCTTTTATCCGATTGTTGGGCAGGCGGATGATAAGACCGTGATATTCAAGGATCATCAAGGCCTCCCGCACCGGCATCCGGGAGACACCGAGACTCTCTGCCAGTTCATTCTGGGTCATTTCAGTGCCCGCCGGGATCTGCCCAGATAAAATGGCCTGCTGCAGGGCTTCCACCACACCGCCGTTTTTCTTCTGGATGCCGATATATTCCATAGAGTCCTCCGTGCGAATGTCTTTTTTATATTGTATCCAATTTTACAATAAAAAGCAAGACTTCCTTTATGACAAACAAAAATACCCGGCAGATTCTTTATGAAAAATCTGCCGGATATAGACCGGATGCCCTTAGTTTGTTCATAAGAAAGCCTCCATGTTTTTCACATTTGCTTCTGCTGCGGTGGAAAGTTCCGGCTGTCCGTTTGCAGATTCATAAATCCGCTTTTTGATGCAGCCCTTTGCAGGTCTGCACCCATCCACCACACGCCCGATTCTTACACCAAACGCGAACTTGTCGGGGCGGGGCCCCTCCATCTTGCTTACGCAAGATCGTTCGGTCGCTTAAAAGCCCCACTGGGGCTTTCATTGCTCCGCTTCGCTGCGCAAACGCGAACAACGCTCTTTTTGCTCTGCACAAAATCCTGCATCGTTTGGCGTAAAATTGGCGTATGGTGTAGTTTTTACTGGAAATTCATCAAAAGAAAAAGCCCGAAACTTCTCGGTACATCAAGAAGTTTCAGGCTTTGTTTCGCTTAAATTGGAAATTTACTGTTCAATCGGCTTCATCGTGGGGACAGGTCAAGGAAGGCTCACAAATGGCTTTATTTCCCTTTATAAGCCTATCCATGCGGCTTCCTTTTTCCCTCTCCCGTACGTCACCCTACGCAACTCTCCACAACTTACCGGCAATTTGGTGTAAAAGTGGTGTAGTAGTTGGTGTAGTGGATTTCAGACCGAAATGCCCAGTTTACCGTTCAGATTTGCAAAGGAATGGGCTTTGGCTTCCTTGGTGGCTTCTGCGTAAATCTCCATCGTAGTGCTGATGTCCCGGTGTCCCATGATGTCCTGAATAATCTTCAGGTTGGTTTCATTTTCGCACAGCCGGGTGCAGAACGTGTGCCGGAGATTATGGCAGGAGAAGGGCGGCAGCAGCTGCGGCTCCCGTTTTTCCTTTTCGGCCTTTTCCAGCTCGGCTTCGTTGTGTGCCACGCTGATGCGCTTGATGGCGCGGTTGACCGTCTGCGGGTTCTGCGGCTGGCCAAAGCGGTTCAGGAATACGAAGTCCGAGATTCCGTCGATTTCGTATTCGCATACCAGTTCCAGCTCCTGCTGGTTGGTGCGTTCCTGCTCCAGTGCCTTCCGCACTTCGGGCAAGATTGGAATTGCCCGCTTGCCTGCAGCAGTCTTGGGGGTGGACATGGTGAAATAGCAGCCGCCCACCTCGTGGTCATGGTACACCAGATTGTGCTGGATGGTGATAAACCCACTCTCGAAGTCGATGTCGCTCCAGCACAGGCCAACCGTTTCCGAGATACGGCATCCGGTACCCAGCATGAAGGTGAACATCGGGAGCCAGTGCTGGAACTTCGACGTTTTCTTGATGAAATTCAGAAACGCCTGCTGCTGGGGCAGGGTCAGAGCGTGTCGTTTGGGCGTTTCGTACTGGTGGGCGGCTTTAATGGCCGTCAGGACACCATCCGTGGGATTCACACGGATGTACTCATCGTCCACCGCCACCGCAAAGACCTGATGGAGAACATTCTGGATGGTTTCCAGCGTGTTCAACGCCATCTTGCCATTGCGGACGATGCCATTGTAGTAGCTGCGGATATCCGACTTGCGAATGTCCTTGAGCTTCATCATGCCGATCTCATCCCGGACGAACCGATTGTACATATAGACGTAATTGGCGAAGGTATGCTCTTTCAAGCCCACCTTGTTCTTACGCCACAGTTCAAACAGGTCATTCAGGGTCAAGCTGCACTCCGGAATGCGGATGCCATCTGCCAAGTCGTGCTGGATCTTCTCTTCCTTTTCGCGCAGCCCCTCCAAGGTTGCATCATAGATGGTATGACGTTTTCCGTTTTTTGCAGTCCAACGGTACATATACAGCCCGTCGCTCTTGCGGTAGACCTCGCCATCTTTCAAAACACGGCCTTTATTATCTTTACGTCTTTGCATATAAACTCTCCTTTTCATTCACAGAATGTTGAAAAGGAGCCTTACGCCATGAGTATACCATGACGCAAGACTCCCTGCAACATCAAACGGTCAATTTTCTACACCGCATCAGATCGAGAATGCCTTGTCCAGATATTCGTCCAGCTTACGGCGTTTGATCAGTCGTTTGGTTCCGTTCCAAAGGACGAACTTGCATTCATCGCTATCGGTCATTGACCGCAGTTTATTGATACCGATCCCAGAGTAAGCCGCCGCTTCCTCCAATGTCAGATTACTCTTTTGCCAAATCGGAACTTCTTTCACTTGCACCTCCATATCCTTGTAACCGGGTGCCGGGGCAGAAAGTGCCAGCTTTCTGCCCCAAACGTTCCCGATGAGGTTCAGATTTCCGAGTGCCCCTCCTGTGTGCGGGGTTGTGCCGCTGGTTTGTTTTGTGCCTGTTCTGCCTGCAAGCGGTTCAGCAGTTGCAGAACGGAATCCCGTGCTTTCTCCTTGACCTGTTCCTTGCCTTTCTGCCGGGCCTCCGGCTTCAGCAGCTTCTCCTGCAAGCGGGCAGCGGTGGTCTGCATGGTCTTGAGAAACTTGTCCAGCACGGTGTCCAACCGATGGGCGGCGTATTCTCTCGTGGTCTGCGGAGCCTTACGTTCCGGGGACAGCACCCACTTCTTCGTGTCCTCGATCATCCGCATATCTTCCTTGCGGGTCTCGGTGCGCACCACGTCGGTCACGACCTCCACCGCCTTGTCATAGGCTGCAGCCGAAACATCTTCCAGCAGGGTCTCCATGTCCGAAACTTTCAGGGTCAGCTTGTCCAGCTTGTTCTGCTGGGCGGCAAGCTGCTCCTTCTGCTTTGCAAGGATGAAATCCTGCTTTTCCAGATATTTGCGGTTTCCGTACTCCGCTTCTTCCTCCAATTCCAGCCCGTGCCGCTTGGCGATTTCAAATAGCATCTTCCGGCAGGCGGCATCAAAGGTGATCTTGCGGTTGTTGCGGCGGCTGAGGGGCTTGTCCGGGTCGGGCAGCTCGAAGCCCAGTGCTTCCAATGCCTTTTCCTGCTGGGGTGCCACCTCGCCGTACTTGTTTTCGCAGTCGAACACATGACGCTCATGGATGTGGGGAGTGCTTTCATCCAGATGCAATGCCCAGTCCAGCACATGAACATGGTCGCCATACTTGGCTTTGAACTCCTCGATGAACTCGGTGACGATGTTCAGCAAGTCCTCTGCGGAGGCATGGTCGTCCATTGTTCCCAGCTGATAGATAGTTTCTTCCGGGCAGGTCTTGCGGCTGGACAACAGGTCGGGAATGGAGCGGTTGCGCTCTGTGTGCCGGATCTTGGCGTTACGCTCATTCTGGCTTTCGACAAAGGCAGTGTAGTGGGTCTCATAGAATTGCCGTTCCACATCTGAAAAGGTCGCCGCCAGATCATCCGGGTCGGGTGGAGCGAGAGCCGAATGGAAGCCGTGGAAGCAGTCCCAGTAGATGTTGCCCTTGGCTCGTTCCGGGTCGATGTGCTCACTGTTGGCAAGGTTGAAACTGCGGTCATTGTGCTTGGGGTTGTAAGTGCCGTGTGCTCCGGCTCGTCCGTTGTGTCGTGTCAGTTTCAGATAGACATCCCTCCGTTTCAACAGCTTGGCGGGGAGAACGCAGCAGCGGAGCTGCTGGATCTGCCGCCGTTTTGCGCCAGATAATACCCAGTAGGATATGACGCACAGCATCATATCACTGGGGCAAAGAGCTGCGCTCTCTGCACTCTTGCTCCGGGCAAGCTGACAGGCAAAGATTTGCGAATCCCTGCCCGCAGCTCGTCCGGCTTTTTCAGTTGGCCAAATTGACCAACTGATTTTGCCTGTTCCCAAAATGGTAACAGGCAGATAGACGGTCTGATAACGGCCATCCCACCCTGATTCCCATTTTGGGGAATTGGGTAGGAGCTGGTAAGTACCGTTTCCCGTCACTTACCACTCTTGGCAAACTGTCAACCTGACACTTTGCCACCCCCCTATAAAGGAGAACTTTGGCGTTTTGCTGCGTACGTGCGTACGCAACAGGCGGCTTTCTTTGTACGCACGTACGCAGCGAAAGACCGAAAACGCACCATATAGGGGGATCAAAAGCGGGTCATGCCCGCCAGCTATTGGGGGTGAGGTCGGGCTGCACAAGGGCTTCGATGCCCACAAAGCCCCGGACACGCCGCCCGGACGAGTTGACGATGTTGTTGGTGGATTCCAGATTATACCTGCGCTGGTTGGCGATCAGCGCATCGCTGAACCCTCGTGCCTTGATCGCATTCAGGCTGTTCTCCTCGCACCACATCTTGTAGACCTCATACAGCTCTTTCGAGCTGGTGCAGGCATCCGCCTTCAGGCGGATGTAGCCCTCGGATTCGAGGAAATCGAACACATTGTTGTTGTCCCGCTTCACCAGTTCCCGGTTGCGCTTGGCACGGTCACTCTCGGTGAACTGGAAGCCATTCTTCACCAGCCGCTGCAAGCCCTCAAATGCCCACAGCAGAATGCCCTCGACCTCTGCCGCCATCTTCTCGGCAATGTCCGGGTCGTCCACACGAGACAGGGGCTTGTCCTTGGTGGTCAGGATGAGCTGACGGCGATAGAAACCGTCCGAGCGGTCATACAATGCCTGCAAATCGCCATTGCTAAACGCCAGCAGGCGGGCGTACATCCAACCCTGATAACTCTGCTTGCCCTTGCGCTCCAAGTCCATCTGCCCCTGTGCGGTCACGATGGACTTGACATAGTTGGTCTGGCGCAGGGCTTCCATCCGCATATCATCGTCCACGCAGAGCAGGGTGTGTTCGAGGTCGGCACGGGCAAAGCGGTTCTCCGAGATCTTGCCGATGCTGCCATCCTTCATGTTGCAGCCGAACAGCCGGGACAGCACCACGCCGATCTGCGACTTGCCCTCACCGCCGCTGCCCTTGATGACCATCATGCGCTGACCCTTGTTGCTGGGGATCAGGCAGTAGCCGATGAACTCCTGCACCGTGGGAACGTCCTCCGGGTAGAGCAGGTCGGACAGGAACCGCAGCCAATGGGTGGGCTGTGCAGCTTTCGGGTCATATTTGACCGGGAGCCGGTTGCGGACGATCTCCGGCTTGCCCTCCTGAAAGGTGCCGTCCAGATACAGGGTTCCGTTTGCCAGCGCAATGCGGTCGGTGACAGGTGGAAAGTCCTCCACCTGTGCCGCCAGTTTCAGCACATCCACCACATTGGTGACCTTCTTGGCAAGGTTTGCCCCGACATATTCACGCATCATCTCGAAAATCTCGCAGCGCAGGGGCATGGTATCGGTCATGCGGCCATCCGGGGTGAAAAATGCGCCATTCGAGTAAAGCAGCTGGTGGGTACTCAGAAAATCGTCACAGAACAGGGATTCGTTGAAAAAACCTTTCTTGAACCATGCAGGGGTAAAATTACTCATAGGCATTCCGTCCTTTCTTGGCGTTACGGAAAAACGATGTGATCATTTTGATCACATCGTTTTACTCCGCAACTGGGAAATCAACGTCCTGCCGTTCTCCCTGCATGGCTTTCCTGCCCCCCTTCCGGCGGCGTTTTCCGGCTCTCCTTCTCAGGGTCATCGCCGGGTATCCCATGCAGACGGTCATGTGGTTTTCAAGGTGCAACGGGCAAAACGGCAACAAAAAAGCCGTCACAAAACAGACCAGCCCTGCCTTCGCTTTTTCTGGAAGGTCATGCTAGTCGGTTATGTAACGGCTGAAAGCCAAAATGTTCAGCCCCGCAGGGCCAGAACGAATATGTAAAAATATGTTATATTCAATTGTTGGGATAGATTACCACAAAAATCGAGCCGTGTCAACAAAAAGTTTTGAGAACACGTCACTTTCGGCAGTGTGCAAGAAAAAACGAGGGAAACTTTGGCAAAAAGAGAGAGGGCTGGACAGTGCCAGCCCTCTTGACAAGCAGATTTATATAGTTTGAAGGCGTTTTTTCAATGCTATGATATTTTGATGGATCTGCATGATCACATCCTTAAACGCAGCATCATCTTTTCCAGTCGGGTCTTCCAATCCCCAGTTATCATCAAATGGTCTACCAATAAAAGGACATCCCACATTGCAGCCCATGGAGATGGCGATATCCGGTTCTGGAATATCCGAAATCAGCTTAGAATACTGCGTCTGCTCCATGTCGATGCCATAAAGCTTCTTCATCAACCGCACGGCATCCTGATTGATTTGCGGCTTGGTTTCCGTTCCGGCAGAATAGCTTTCAAACACGTCGGACGCCAGTGCTTTGCCCAATGCCTCCGCAATCTGGCTGCGGCAGGAGTTATGGACACAGATAAATGCAACTTTTGGTTTGGTCATGCGGGAAACCTGCCTTTCGTTTTGTTTGCGATTTTTACGAGGAAAAGCATCACAGGCACTTCGGTCAATACACCAACCGTTGTGGCAAGTGCGGCAGGAGAAGTCGTTCCGAATAGAGCGACAGCTACCGCAACCGCCAATTCAAAGAAGTTGGATGTGTTACGTTCGTTCATGCTCTTACCTTCTTCAAAATAACGATGACTTCATCCTTTTTCAGCACCTTGCCATAGGACACCACCTGACCGTCCACCACCAAAGCGGGGGTGGTCATCACACCATAGGCGGCGATCTTTTCAAAGTCCCGCACATGGTCAATGGTCGTATCCATCCCAAGCTCCCGCAGTGCGTCTACAGTTGCCGCTTCCAGCGCATTACACTTGGCACAGCCGCCCCCAAGAATTTTGATCCCGGACTCCTTCTTTTCAGCTTCTGCCGCCTGCATTGCTTCCGGCGTACAGCTCCCGCCGCAGCAGCAAGGCTGCTTTTGTTCTTCTTTTTTCTTACCAAATCCGAAAATTGACATTTTGATACCCTCCAATTATAAAATGAACCCCTGAAACAGGTTGAATAAGTAGCCTACAACGATAATGCCCAAAGCGCAGATAGCGATAAAAACACCCAGCAGCTTCGGCTTAACTGCCTTGCGCAGCATGATCATTGACGGCAGGGACAGCGTAGTGACGCCCATCATAAAGGCAAGCACCGTACCAAGCTGTGCGCCTTTTCCAAGCAAAGCCTCAGCAATGGGAATCGTTCCGAAAATATCGGCATACATAGGAATGCCGATGATGGTTGCTAATATTACGCCGAAGGGGTTATGGCTGCCAAGAACCGCCACAACCCAGCTTTCGGGAATCCAGTTGTGAATGACAGCCCCGATGCCTACGCCGATGAGAATGTACGGAAAGACCTTCTTGAAGGTTTCCGCTACCTGATCCTTGGAATAAACCAGCCGTTCCTTCTGCGTCAGTGTTGGGGAGGCAATGTCCACGGCAGATGCCCTGCGGATAAATTCCTCCACCTGATTTTCCATGTGCAGCTTTTCAATCAGCGTACCGCCAGCCACAGCAATCACAAGCCCCAGCACCACATAGAGAATCGCAACCTTTGCCCCGAAAATACTCATCAGAAGAACAAGACTTCCCAAGTCCACCATAGGCGATGAAATCAGGAATGAGAAGGTCACACCCAGCGGCAGTCCGGCACTGGTAAATCCGATAAACAGTGGAATGGACGAGCAGGAGCAGAACGGTGTTACCGTGCCGAGCAGGGCTGCGATGCAGTTTGCCCAGATACCGTGAAACCGCCCCATAATTTTCTTACTGCGTTCCGGCGGAAAATAACTCTGAATGTAGGAGATCAGATAAATCAGCACACAGAGCAGCACGGTGATCTTAATCACATCATAGAGGAAGAACTGAATGCTCCCACCGATTCGGCTTGTTGCGTCCAATCCCAATGTGCCGAGTAGATTTCCAATCAGCGTATTCAGCCACTTCATGCCGAGGATTTGATCGGTGATAAACTTGCCCATCAGGAGCAGCACCCCCCTTCGCTATTAGAGCCGCAGCCGCAGCAGGTCAGTCCCTCTATAAATTCTTTGAACTGGGTCAGGGTTTCGCAGTTCAGGGAGTAGTGCTGCCACTTGCCATCCTTGCGGGCATTCACTAGTCCGCACTCCATCAGAATCTTCATGTGGTGAGAGAGGGTCGGCTGGGTAATTTCAAACCGTTCCAGCAGCTTACAGCCGCACTTCTCACCGTCCGACAGCATCTTTACGATTTCCAGCCGGTTCGCATCGCCCAGCGCCTTGCAGATCAAAGCCACATCCATAGCATTCATAGAAACACCTCACATTGATAATCGTCTATGCGTATAGTGTAGCATATACATAGATGATTGTCAATACATTTGTGCAAATAAAAGCAGGTACACCGCATTTCTACAGTGTACCTGCTTTTCATCATATTGTGGGTAGTTTGTCTACTACACCAATCCGCCTATTCACTTGTTACACCACACCGCTTTGTAAGGCTCCTTTTCGGGAAAACGTCCCAAAATTGGTGTAGTTGTGGTGTAGTACCGCAGATATCTCCCGAATTTCGTTTGAAAATTCATCGTATCTGCGTTTTAATTTCGCATTTTACTGCTCAATCGGCTTCATCGTGGGGAACAGCAGCACATCACGGATGGAAGCGCTGTCGGTCAGGAGCATGACAAGGCGGTCCACGCCGAAGCCGAGGCCGCCCGTGGGAGGCAGGCCGTACTCCAGAGCGTTGACGTAGTCGTAATCGACTTGGGCCTTGCAGTCGGGCTCGATGGCCTTGCGCTCGGCGACCTGGCGCTCGAAGCGGCCCTTCTGGTCGATGGGGTCGTTCAGCTCGCTGAAAGCGTTGCCGTACTCGGTGCAGTCGATGAAATACTCGAACCGCTCGGTGAAGGCGGGATCATCCGGCTTGCGCTTTGCCAGCGGGCTGATCTCGACGGGATAATCGTAGATGAAGGTGGGCTGGATGAGCTTGTCCTCGACGAAAGCGTCGAAGAACTCGGCCAGAATGGCACCCTTGGTGGGCACTTCGGGCAGCTCGACGTGGTGCTCCTTGGCTGCAGCGATGGCATCCTCGTCGGTCTTCCAGTCGTTGAAATCCACGCCGGAATACTTCTTGACGGCCTCGATCATGGTCAGACGCTCCCAGTGACCCATGTCGATCTGCTTGCCCTGATACGGGATGACCATACCGCCGCAGATCTTGAGGGCCAGGCGCTTGTACAGCTCCTCGACCAGGTCCATCATGCCGTGGAAATCGGTGAATGCCTGATACAGCTCGATGGTGGTGAACTCCGGGTTGTGCTTGGGGTCCATGCCCTCGTTGCGGAAGATGCGGCCGACCTCATACACGCGGTCCATGCCGCCGACGATCAGACGCTTCAGATAAAGCTCCGTCTCGATGCGCAGGACCATGTCCATGTTCAGGGTGTTGTGGTGGGTGTAGAAGGGGCGGGCCGAAGCGCCAATCTCAAACGGCGTCAGGATGGGGGTATCGACCTCCAGGAAGCCCTTCTCGTCCAGATATGCGCGGATCTCCTTCAGGATCTGGCTGCGCTTGACGAAGGTCTCCTTGACTTCGGGGTTGGCGATGAGGTCCACATAGCGCTGACGGTAACGAGTCTCGGTATCGGTCAGGCCGTGGAACTTCTCCGGCAGGGGGCGCAGGCTCTTGGCCAGCAGGGTGAGCTCTTCTGCGCGGACGCTCAGCTCACCGGTCTTGGTGCGGAACACTTCGCCCTTGACACCGATGATATCGCCGACGTCCAGCTTCTTGAACGCAGCGTAGGACTCTTCGCCCAGCTCATCGCGGCGGACATACAGCTGGATATCACCCTTATCGTCGCGCAGATGGGCAAAGCTGGCCTTGCCCATGACGCGCTTGGACATCATACGGCCGGCCAGAGCCGCCTTCTTGCCGGAATCGGTCTCGTTGGGCAGGTCCTTGAATTCTTCCTTCAGGTCAGCCGAATAGGCATCCTGCGGGAACTTGGTCAGGGTGAACGGGTCGTGACCCGCAGCCTGCAGGTCGGCCAGCTTCTGGCGGCGCACCTGCACCTGTTCGCTCTCGCTCAGGCCAGCAGCAGGATTTCTCTTTTGTTCTTCCATTGCTTCCTCCCGTGTTCTGCTCAGTTGGCTGCGTGGGTGATGCTCCGCACCGTGTACTCCACGGTGTGGCCGGTGGGCAGCAGGACCTCTGCCTTCTCGCCCACGGCCTTGCCCAGCAGAGCATGGCCGACGGGGCTTTCATCGCTGATCTTGCCGCTCAGGGGATCTGCCTCGGTGCGGCCGACGATATCGTACTCCTCGGTCTCATCCTCGCCAGTCATCAGGATGGTGACATGGGTGCCGACGGCAACGTTCTCCACGCTCAGCTCGCTCTCATCGATGACGACAGCGTTCTTGACCATCTGCTCCAGCTCGGTGATGCGGTTCTCGACCAGGCCCTGGGTGTTCTTGGCCTCATCGTACTCGCTGTTTTCCGACAGGTCGCCGTGGCTGCGGGCTTCCTTGATCTCTTCTGCCAGCTCCTTGCGGCGGACGGTCTTGAGGTATTCCAGTTCATCCTGCACAGCCTTCAGGCCGGCAGCGGACATCTTGATTTCTTGTGCCATTTTGGGATTCTCTCCTTGTCTATTGGATTGGCGCAGCCGTAAAGCCGCGCACGAGTGCTATTTTGACTGTTCTATTATAATGGCAAGCCGGGATATTGTCAACAAAAACGACGGTTCTGCAATGCAAAAAACTGCAAAAGGCCCCACCGGCAGAGGGAATTGCCGACGGGGCCTTGAAGATGTTGATGTTTACCCTCTCAGTCATCGCTGCGCGATGCCAGCTCTCCCGAAGGGCGAGCCATTGGCAGATCGGGCAGCGAATACGGACTGCTTGGGTTCAATTTTCGGTAAAATAGCGGGCGCTGTGCTCAATCATCCGCAGCTTCGTCCAGGTTGCCCAGCTTTCTGGCCTGCTCGACGACGGCGGGCACCAGCATTTCGGGCAGGATCTCATAGCGGGCAAACTCGGTGGTGAACCAGCCGCGGCCCTGCGTGGTCTGACGGATGAAGGTGGTGAAGCTGCTCAGCTCGGCCAGCGGCACTTCGGCGATGATGGTCTGCATCCCGTCCTCATCCGGCTCCATGCCCAGCACACGGCCGCGGCGCTTGGTGACGTCGCCCATGATATCGCCGGTGTTGTCGTTGGGAACGTGCGCTTTCAGGGTGTGGATGGGTTCCAGAATGACGGGGCCAGCTTCGGGCATCGCGGCCTTATAGGCCAGCTTGGCCGCCATGATGAAAGCCATTTCGGAGCTGTCCACGGGGTGGTAGCTGCCGTCCAGCAGGGTGGCCTTCAGGCCGACCACAGGATAACCGGCCAGCACACCCTTTTCTGCGGCCAGACGAACGCCCTTTTCAACGGCCGGGAAGAAGTTCTTCGGGACACTGCCGCCGAAGACCTTTTCCTCAAAGACGACCTGCTCGCTGTCGCAGGGCTCGAAGTTGATGACGACATCGCCGAACTGGCCATGACCGCCGGTCTGCTTCTTATGACGGCCCTGCTTCTGGCAGGCCTTGCGGATGGACTCGCGGTAGGCGATACGAGGAGCCTCCAGGCCGATCTCGACGCCGAACTTGTTCTTCAGCTTGGCCTTGACGACGTCCAGATGCTGCTCACCCAGACCGCCGATGATCTGCTGATGGGTCTCGGCGTTGTTCTCGTAGCTCAGGGTGGGGTCTTCTTCCATCAGGCGGGCCAGCGCACTGCTGATCTTACCCTCGTCGCCCTTCTTGGCCACGGTGACGGCCATGAACAGGCTGGGCAGCGGGAAGACCGGTGCGGGCAGCTTGACCACGCGGGAAGCATCGCAGAGGGTATCGCCGGTCTTTGCGCTGACCAGCTTTGCCACAGCGCCGATGTCACCGGCACCGATGCCGTCGTTCTCGATCTGCTTCTTGCCGATGACAGTCAGGGGCTTGTTGATCTTTTCGATGTCGCCGGTGCGGGCATTGGTCAGGGCCAAGCCTGCGGTGACCTTGCCGCTGATGACGCGCAGATAACTCAGCTTGCCCACGAACGGATCGGCCACGGTCTTGAAGACGTAGGCAGCGGTAGGCTCCGATTCGGTGCAGTGCAGTTCGACAGGCTCGCCGTTGGCGTCCTCGGCCATGGTGCACTCCTCGTGCTCCGGGCTGGGCAGCAGCTTGTGCATGTTGAACAGCAGCATATCCAGTGCCTGCTGGTTGACCGCACTGCCGCAGAAGACGGGGGTGATGAGGCCGTCCTTGACGCCCTTGCGCATTCCCTCAACGATTTCCTCGGTGGTGAAAGGCTCGCCGCCGAAGAATTTCTCCATCAGCTCATCGTCGGTCTCGGCGATGGCCTCGCTCATGGCCTCGATCAGGCCCTGGAAGCGGTGGCCGATGTCGGGCAGATCCACCTGGATCTGTTTGCCGCCCTCATACTTGAAGGCCTTCTGGCTGAACAGATTGATGTACACCGGGGTGCCGTCGTCGAGCTTGGCCGGGACGACGCAGGGGCAGATCGTGGAGCCGAAGCGGATCTTCATGTCTTCCAGGATCTTGAAGTAGTTCGCGTTTTCCAGGTCGCACTTGGAAACAAAGACCATGGTGGCCTTGCCGTTCTTGCGGGCCAGCTGGAAGGCCTTCTCGGCACCAACGGTCACGCCGCTGCGGCCGGAGACGCACACCAGCACGCTCTCCGCAGCCCGGATGCCCTCATACTCACCGGCCTCAAAATCGAACAGGCCCGGTGCATCAATGAAGTTGTACTTGATGCCCTCGTACTCCACGGGGACGACCGACGCCGACAGGCTGGCCTTGCGCTTTGCTTCCTCAGGGTCAAAGTCCGAAATCGTGGTGCCGTCTTCGACCCGGCCCATACGCTCCGCTGCGCCCGAAAAATAGACCAATGCCTCAGTCAGCGTCGTTTTGCCGCTGCCGGCATGGCCTGCAATCAAGATATTACGGATGTTGTTGCTTGCGTATTTCATATCGGTTTTTCCCTCTTTCCGCCGCACGGAGCGTTCTCTCCGTTTTTGTGGCATATTTTACAAAGATAATACCATACTTCAAGCGATTTTCAAATAGATTGCTTGAAAATTTTGTTCCTTGACCCGCCAAACTTGCCGCCCTGCTTTTGTGCATTTTGACCGTCCGGCTCAAAAATCGACTAAAAACCGCGCAGAAAGTTTTCGTAAGCAGAGGGCCGCCTGCTCACTCCCGCCGTGCGCATCGACCGGTACATAGTCGTTCGGCTGCGTACATGTATCTCGCAAGGGGCTGCTGCACAAGGATAGCATCCGGTGCAGCACCCCCTTTGTGCATAATTTTTGTATCAAAAGGAACGAATGAGTGCCAAAAGCCGATTGACAAGCATTTTGAAGCGGAGTAAAATATAGATGGATTTAGGATTCTGCTTCGGGATCCTGCTTTGGGATCTTGCGAAAACCGCATTCTGTCGAAAGGCGGGGCAGCATCCATGTTTGAAGCAACAAAAAGCTGGAAAGGTGGTTTTAACATGAAGAAGACCTATCAGGAACCTGTTACCGAGATTGTGAAGCTCGATATCGTTGACACCACGTTTGCTACGTGGGCATCTGGTGCACACAACGATCCGAACTGGCAGAATACTGGTGCTGGCCGCAGCTAAAACAGTAGACTTTTGAGAGATTATTTCAAGGTAGTACGATTGACAGAAAAAGGGAGGGCAGTTCTTCGGGGCCGCCCGCCCTTTTTGTTTTGATAGGAGTAGAACTGGTGCAGGAACTATCATTCTGGACAAAGCTGGCGGATGAGCCTTTGTGGCTGAAAGTGCGCTGGCCCTATACATTTGATCTTTTTGATCACTATCTTATCACCCCTGCTGAAGCGGATGTGCAGGAGTATCGTGCGCTGATGCAGGAACAGGGGCTGGACCCTGAACAGCCGTTTCAGGCAGATGACGCCGACCTTGCGCGGGTAAGAAGCTACATCGAAGAAGAAAATCCGGATGGGTTTCCGGATGCTTATATCGAAAGTCTGGCACTCTATCAAAATATCGCGGAGCTGTTGCTGGCCCGTGATGTGATGCAGTTCCATTGCTCGGCATTGGAGATGGACGGCCGGGCCTATCTGTTCACAGCTCCCAGCGGAACCGGAAAATCCACCCATGTTCGTTTGTGGCGGCAGGTTTTTGGTGCTCGTGTGACGGTCATCAACGACGACAAACCTCTTGTGCGTCTGCAAAAAGATGGAAGCTGGCGGGTCTATGGCACACCTTATGGAGGCAAGCACAATCTGCAAACCAATACCAGCCAAACGCTGTGCGGCATCGTCATGCTGGAACGAGGTGCAGAAAACAAAATTGAGCGTGTAACGCCGCAGGATGCGTATGTAACATTGATGGCACAGACGTATCACAGCATCCAGACGCCGGAACGGATCTTGCACGCCATGGACCTTGTGGGCAGCCTTGCCAATCTGCCGGTGTTCCGGCTGCAATGCAATATTTCACAACAGGCCGTTCAGGTGGCCTATGAGGCATTGAAGGGAGAAACAAGATGAAACTGAAAGAGGGAATGATGCTCCACACCGTCAACGGGGAGCACATGGCGATCGCGACCGGCAAAGCCGCACAGGCATTTCGTGGGCTGGTGCGGAACAACGAGACGGCGGACTTCATCTGCCAGAAACTGCTGAAAGAGACGACGCCCGAAGAGATCGCCAAGGCCCTGTGCGAGGAATACGACGTCACCCCCGAAAAAGCGCTGGCCGATGTCAAGGCGCTGGCCGCCAAGCTGGACGCCGCCGGGCTGCTGGACAAGTGATGCCGGAAGACTACGGCCATCTGGCCGAGGAACTGCGGGCAGGCCGCCCCGTGGCGACCCCCACCAGAGGAAGCAGCATGGAGCCGCTGCTCTATGAGGGCAAGACCGTCGCGGTGGTGATGCCGCTCTCCGGCCCGCTCCGGCGGGGGGATGTGGCACTCTACCGGCGGGACAGCGGCCTGTTCGTGCTGCACCGGGTCGTTTCGGTGCGGGGCGGCGGCTATCTCCTCCGGGGCGACAACTGCTATTATCAGGAGCCGGTGCGGCCCGGCCAGATGCTCGGCGTTCTGACCGAAGTGGTGCGGAATGGGAAGACCATCCGGGTGACGGATGTCCGTTACCGGTGCTATACGGCATTCTGGCTGGCAAATTACCCGGTGCGGGCGTTTTTCCACCGCTTCCCGCTGAAAAAGTGGCCGTATTATTTTGCACACCTGCCCACGCTCCTGCACAAAAAATTCACCCAACACAGGAACCATTCATGAAGCAGAAAACGCAAAAAAAAGAATTGCGCTGGCTCTGGGCGCACAGCAGACCGGCGGCGGGGGGCATCCTACTGCTGACCCTATTGTACTGCGTCATAGCGGCAAACTCGGTTGCCTATGCGCTTTTGATGAAGCAATTGGTGGACAGCGCCATCCAGCACGAGATGCCCGGCTTTTTCCGGGCGGGAGCGCTGTATCTGGCGCTGATTTTGGTACAGGCCGCGCTGACCATGGCAAGCAACCTGACCGAGGAAAAACTTCGCGCCAAGCTCGAACGCGGGCTGCGGGGGTCGGTGTTCCAGACCCTGCTGGGCATGGAGCACCGGACGTTTTCCGCCTACCCGGCGGGCACCCTGCTCAACCACATCGCCACCGATGTAGACACCATCGTGAACGAAATGCTGGCATTGCTGCCGGGGCTGCTCTCCCTTCTGGTGCAGCTGTGCGCCATTGCGGCGCTGCTCATCGCGTGGGATGGGCGGTTCGCCCTGGTGCTGCTGGCCGGCGGCTGCGTGCTGCTGCTGGCGGCCCCGCTGCTGCGCCGCAGGATGAAGCGGCTGCAGCGGGCCGTCCGGGAAGAAAACGACAGCCTGTGGGCGTTTCTGGACGAAATGTTCCGCAGTGTGCCCATTCTGAAGGCGTTCTGCGCCCAGAAGCGAATGGAAGAACAGCTGGAGGACCGGCTGCGCCGACTCCAGCAGGTCCGCTACCGGCAGGTGGTGTTTTCCAATGTCTGCAACCGGGGGTTCAATCTGGCCGTCAACAGCGGCTACCTGTTCGGCCTTATTTGGTGCAGCATCGGCCTGATGCAGGGCACCATGACCTACGGCACCCTGACGGCGGTGCTGCAATTGGTGGCGCAGCTCCAAGTGCCGTTCTCGCAGTTGAGCGGCTATCTGCCCCGGTATTACGCCATGTGTACGGCGGCGGACCGGCTGATGCAGCTGGAACAGGCCCCCGCCGAGCCCCGCGCGGCGGCAGAAGCCCCGGTGGACTGTGCCGCGCTCTACGAAGAGCTGGCTGCCATCCGGGCCGAAGATCTGCACTTTGCGTATGAGCAAAAGCCGGTCTACAGCGGGGCATCGCTCTGCATCCAGAAAGGAGAGACGGTGGCCTTTATGGGCTCTTCCGGCATTGGCAAGAGCACCTTTTTGAAGCTGCTGCTGGCGCTCTACCAGCCCACAAGCGGGAGCATCTGGCTCGAAGGCCGGGACGGTACCCATACCCCGGTCACGGTGGATACCCGGCCCCTGTTCGCCTATGTGCCGCAGCAGAACACCCTGCTCTCCGGTTCCATCTGGGAGAGCGTGGCCCTGTTCCGGCACAGCGGGGAGCTGACGGACGCCGAAAAGCGCCGGGTGCAGCAGGTCTGCCGCACCGCGTGCGCCGAGGAGTTCATCACCGCCCTGCCGCAGGGGTACGATACCGTTCTGGGCGAGGGCGGCAAGGGCATCTCCGAAGGGCAGATGCAGCGGCTGGCCGTGGCGCGGGCCCTTTACGCGGACTGCCCCATCCTGCTGCTGGACGAAGCGACTTCTGCGCTGGACGAGGCGACCGAGGTGCGGCTGCTGGCCAATCTGCAGCAGGACACCAGGGGCAAGACCATCCTCTTCGTCACCCATCGGCGGGCGGCACTCTCACTCTGTTCGCGGGTGTTTGAGGTGGAGGACGGCAAGCTGTGTGCGCGCCCGGTCGGAAAGGAAACGGAATGAATACGAACGAGAAAGAGCAGGCGGAACAGCGGCTGCGCCAGCGGTGCGGCCGGTATCTCGTCGCCGTTGTGCGCGCGGTGCTGCGGGGTGAGGAAGCCCCTGCGCTGCCCCCGGAACTGAGCTGGAAGAATGTCTTCTGGATGGCGAATCAGCATTCGCTGCTGGCGATGGTATTTGCGGGCGTAGAAAAACAGCTCCGGGCAGAACCGGAGCTGCAAAGCCACTGGAAGCAGGCATGTGATGAATGTCTGGTACAGACCCTGACCCAAATGAGTGAACAGCCGCGCATTCTGGCGGCCTTTTCCGAAGCGGGGCTGCGGGTGCTGCCGGTCAAGGGCAATGTCCTCCGGGCGCTGTATGCCCGGCCGGATTACCGGCAGATGGCGGACATCGACCTCATTGTTCCCCATGAACAATTGGTCCAGACCGAGCAGTTGATGCAGCAGCTGGGTTACCAGACCCAGCCCGGCGTCGAGGAAGAGAACGAGTTGGACTGCGGCCTGCCGCCCTACCTCCATGTGGAGGTCCACGACACCCTGCTGAAAACAAACGATGAAAATTACCGCTACTATGCGGATATCTGGCAGCGGGCCGAGCCGGACGCTGATTTGCCCGGTGTCTTCCACCTGCGGCCGGAAGACGAATATCTGTATCTGCTGCTCCATTTCTTGCAGCACTACGTGGACGCCGGGGTCGGCATCCGGCAGGTGTTGGATCTCTACCTTTTCGGGCAGACCTACGGCGGCAAGATGGATGCAGACTATCTCCGGCGGGAGACCGAGAAGCTCGGCATCGGCCCGATGCGGGAACGGGTGGAGCAGCTGGCTGCGTACTGGTTCGCCAATAAGCCCGGCGCAGCAGATAAGGAACTCCGGGAGCTGGAAGCGTTCTGCTTTCTCTCCGGCTCCTACGGCGGCTACCTTTCCCAGCGTATCTGCCTGATGCGCAAAAAGCAGAAGAACGAGAGCGGCGTTGGCTGGAAACTGCAATATTTCTGGCACCGGCTCTTCCCGCCCTTTGCTATTTTGTGTATGCGCTACCCCAAGCTGAAAACGGCCCCCTGGCTGCTGCCCTATTTCTGGCTCTGCCGCCTGTTCGATTTCAGCTATTGGAAAAACAACTTCCACCGCGAGATGGCGACCCTGCAGCAGGTGGAACAGGAGAAAACATGACGGTCCGTCCGGGTACTCGATGAGGTGGTGCATCACGCTGAAATCCCCGAATGGCACTTCGACTGCAAGTTCCATCCCAAGGTGCTGATCCCTTTCGCACTTCGACTTCGCGTCGGTGTCCAGCACGACCGGGATGCCGAGGCGGTTTCCCTCCGCAAAGACGATATCCATGACCTTGCGCATAAGCCCTGCTCTTGGTACGGCTCGGTCACACAGACCCTGCCGACATAGACGCAGGGCTTTTTCTGTTCTTTTGAGTTCTCCTCGTCAACTTTTATTCTATCATCATTGTTCTTGTATGGAAGACAGTTGTTCCAGACTTCCGCAGCCGGGGCAGACAAAAAGAAGCCCGCTGCAACCATACAGCGGGCTTCGGGAAAGGATCTTATTTTGCGTAATCGACAGCGCGGCTCTCGCGGATGACGTTGACCTTGATCTGGCCAGGGTAATCCAGCGTGTCCTCGATCTTCTTTGCGATCTGGCGGGCCAGCAGGATGACCTGATCGTCGCTGATGACATCGGGCTTGACCATGATGCGCACTTCGCGGCCTGCCTGAACAGCAAAGGCCTGCTCGACGCCCTCGAAGCTGGAAGAGATCTCCTCCAGATTCTCCAGACGCTTGACGTAGCTCTCCACGTTCTCACGGCGGGCACCGGGGCGGGCGGCGCTGATGGCGTCGCAGGCCTGGATGATGAAGGCCAGCGGGGTCTTCGGCTCCACATCGCCGTGGTGGGCCTCGATGGCGTGGATGACCTGGGTGTTTTCCTTGTACTTGCGGCAGATGTCCACACCGATCTGCACATGGCTGCCCTCGATCTCGTGGTCGAGCGCCTTGCCGATATCATGCAGCAGACCGGCACGGCGGGCCAGCGTGACGTTCACGCCCATCTCGCCTGCCAGCAGGCCGGCCAGCCAAGCCACCTCCATGCTGTGGGTCAGAGCATTCTGGCCGAAGCTGGTTCGGTACTTCAGGCGGCCGATGAGCTTGATGAGGTCGGGGTGCAGGCCGTGGATGCCAAGTTCCATCACGGCTTTCTCGCCCTCGCGCTTCATCTGCAGTTCCAGATCGTGGCGGCACTTTTCCACCGTTTCCTCGATGCGGGCGGGGTGGA
>OHWD01000024.1_pt1 | contig 50306 bp, 41 predicted proteins | sample 1579611 | NCBI WGS metagenome assembly OHWD01 (sample SAMEA3882533, study PRJEB24775) | human gut metagenome | biome: human-associated habitat; feature: intestine environment; material: feces | place: Netherlands | collected 2009/2010
AAGATGGCCACCTGCCTGTCCCAGCTGTACCACGAGTACAAGCGGGGCGTCAAGGCCGGTTATGCCAAGTTCGAGACCTTCCCCATCTGGAACATCCCGCTCAAGCACCCGGTGAACCTGGCCTACGAGGCCGCCACCGCCGACCTGAACGATGTGAACATGATCGACCCGTTCCATCTGGAAGCCTACGGCAAGACTGCCGTCAACTACAACCGCGACATTGAGATCTTCCCGGTGGTCAACGCGATGTTCGAGCTGATCGCAGGCCAGAGCCCCTACCACTCCCCCACCGACATGGGCGTGAACATGGCAGGCAACTGCATCGTGGACGATGCCGCCTGCTGCGAGGCCTCCTGCAACGAGATCGTCCGCCGGTACTTCAAGTCTCTGTGTGCGCTCAAGAACGGCGCACAGGTCCAGAGCGAGGTCTACAAGCTGGAACTTCTGATGAACCAGGCAGGCCTTACGCTGGGCAGCCGCCCCGTGGAGCAGGCCGCTCACGCCGTCTCGGAGAAGACCGGCGGGGCACCGGCCGCCGCCATCGAGCTGTCGGACGGCACCGTCATCACCGGCAAGACCGGCCCGCTGCTGGGTGCAGCCGCCTCGGCGCTGCTCAATGCGCTGAAGAAACTGGCCGGCATCGACCAGGAAATGGATCTTGTCTCTGCGGCCGCCATCGAGCCGATCCAGACCCTCAAGACCAATTATCTGGGCAGCAAGAACCCCCGCCTGCACACCGATGAGATCCTCATCGCGCTGTCAAGCTCCGCTGCCACTAACCCCACCGCTGCGATGGCCCTGCACCAGCTCTCCAAGCTGAAGGGCTGCGACATGCACTCCACGGTCATCCTGTCCAGCGTGGACGACGACACCGTGAAGAAGCTGGGCATCTACCTGACCTGCGAACCCGCCTACGAGGAAGAGGGCCGCAAGTACCACAAGAAATAAGCGCAACAAAAAAGAGAACCGCCGCGGCGGTTCTCTTTTTGCATTCACAGGCGGGTCTGCACCCAGTATTCGCCCATGCTCTGGCCGGGCTGGTCGGTGACGTCATCGTTCAGGTAGTCCGCCAGACCGCAGGACGCCGGGTCCCACCCGCGCGCCTGTTCGACCGAATCGTACTCCACCTCGGCGTACCAGAACTCGGTGGGCTGGCCTTCGTCCACATGGTTCACTTCCAGCACCAGCCCATCCGGCAGCAGGTAACTGCGGCGGAGTTTCGGGATGAGCGGCCTGCCGATGATCTTCGTCTCTAAATCGTCAAACAACGCTTTGTCGATGGGGCGTTCGATCTCTTCCCGCGCCAGCCCGCCGCCGGATTTGAAGCAGAGGATATAGTCGGTGCTGCCGCCCGTCCGGGCCTCCTCCCGGATGCGGACCGTTGGACGGACGCTGATATACCCCTGCCGCATCGCAAATTCCTCTTGCAGCGGCATCTCCGGGAAACCCGCTCCCTCCGGCCAGCCGTTCACCATCCATTTGCGTTCGATCTCCATTGCTTTGCCCTCATTTCTGTTGGATTTTGTATTTATTCTAACACGGTTTTATGATATTATAAAGAGGATCTGAATCAAAAAATACAGTGCTGAAAGCGGGCCGCATCGCCGGGAGCATTTTCCTCGTGCGGCGGAGAGCACACCTCTGCGATACAGCCGCCCCGCTCAGCCTGTCGTATCTCAAACACAAGGAGTTTCTATGAAATCGACCCGCAACTATCCCATCTACAAAGTCAACAAACACGCTGAGGGGCTGCTGGTGGGCGGCCACCCGTGGGTATACGAGAACGACATCCTCGAAGCACCGGAGGCCACGCCGGAAAACGGCACGCTGGCCGATGTGGTAAGCCCCAAGGGAGCCTACCTCGGCACCGGCTTTCTTTCGCTCCAGAGCAAGATCCGGGTGCGGCTCATCTCCCGCAACGCCAACGATACCTTCGATGCTGACTTCTGGCGCCGCCGGGTGGAGTATGCCTGGAACTACCGCAAGACCGTTCTGGAACCGGACGACCTCTCGGCCTGCCGGGTCATCTTCGGCGAGGCCGACCAGTTCCCCGGCCTGACGGTGGACCGGTTCCAGAACATCCTCGTCACCCAGACCCTCAGCGTCGGCATGGAAAAACTCAAGCCCCTCCTCTTCCCCCTTCTGGCAGAAGTGCTGCGGGCCGACGGCCAGACCATCGACGGCATCTACGAGCGGAACGATGAGGCTCTGCGCGCCAAGGAAGGGCTGGCGCAGAACAAGGGCTGGTTCGAGCTGCCCGGCGAGACCCACCCCGCTTCCACCCAGACCGAGATCTGCGAAAACGGCGTTTTTTACCACGTTGATTTCGAGAACGGCCAGAAGACCGGCTTCTTCCTCGACCAGAAATACAACCGCCGCGCCGTGGCCCGCATCGCCGCCGGGCACACGGTGCTGGACTGCTTCACCCACACCGGCAGCTTTGCGCTGAACGCGGCCAGGGGCGGGGCCGCCCGCGTCACCGCTGCCGACATCAGCGCCGATGCCATCGCCATGGCCCAGCGGAACGCCGAGCGCAACGGCCTCGACAACATGGACTTCCTCTGCGAGGACACCTTCGCGCTGCTGCCCCGGCTGGAAAAGGAGGGCCACCCCTACGACTTCATCATTCTCGACCCGCCCGCCTTCACCAAGGCGCGCCGCACCGTTGAGAATGCCATGCGCGGCTACAAGGAGATCAACTATCGCGCCATGAAGCTGCTGCCCCGCGGCGGCTATCTGGCCACGGCCAGCTGCTCGCACTTCGCCACCGAGGAGCTGTTCATCAAGATGCTCAAAGCGGCGGCAAAAGACGCCCACCGTCAGCTGCGGCAGATCGAAGTCCGCCAGCAGGCCCCCGACCACCCCATCCTCTGGGGCGTCCCGGAAACGAACTACCTGAAGTTTTTCCTGTTCCAGGTCATCTAAAAGTCATACCAAGCGCGCAAATCTCCAAAAAAACGAGAGCGTGTTTGTGCAGAATCGTCAGTTTTGTCTATTGCCTTTTTTTGCCCTGTAAGCTATAATCATGCCATAGACAGCAACGGCGCTGTGGGTCACCTCCTGACTCGCAGCGTCGTTTTGTTTAAGCAAGCTTTCGCGTGAAAACGCATCGGCGTGGATGGGTTTTTGCGATGTGTGGAAAGAAACAAGATCAAGTAAGGAGTAGGATTTATGGCAGCAAATGTTATGGAAATCTACGGCAGCAAGGTCTTCAACGAACATGTGATGAAGGAGCGCCTGCCGAGCGCGACTTACAAGAGCCTGGAACGCACCCTGCACAAGGGTGCTCCGCTGGACATCGAGGTGGCCAACGTTGTGGCCAGCGTGATGAAGCGCTGGGCCATGGAGCTGGGCGCTACCCACTACACCCACTGGTTCCAGCCGCTGACCGGCATCACCAGCGAGAAGCACGATGGCTTCGTCTCCCCCGTGGGCGACGGCACTGCCATCATGGAGTTCTCCGGCAAGGAGCTGGTGCGCGGCGAACCCGATGCTTCCTCCTTCCCCTCCGGCGGCCTGCGCGCTACCTGCGAGGCCCGCGGCTACACCGCATGGGACCCCACCAGCTACGCCTTCGTCAAGGATGATGTGCTCTGCATCCCCACCGCCTTCGTCAGCTACACCGGCGAGGCGCTGGATAAAAAGACTCCTCTGCTGCGTTCCATGAACGCGCTGTCCAATCAGGCCATCCGTATCCTGAAGCTGTTCGGCAAGGATGTGGACTACGTGTCCACCACGGTCGGCCCGGAGCAGGAGTACTTCCTCGTCAAGAAGGAAGACTACGAGGCACGTCAGGATCTGATCCTGACCGGCCGCACCCTGTTCGGTGCTCCCTCTGCCAAGGGTCAGGAGCTCGAAGAGCATTACTTCGGCGTCATCCGCCCCGAAGTCTCCGCCTTCATGAAGGAACTGGACGTCGAGCTGTGGAAGCTGGGCGTCCCCGCCAAGACCAAGCACAACGAAGTGGCTCCCTGCCAGCATGAGCTGGCCCCCATCTTCGACACCACCAATGTTGCCATCGACCACAACCTGCTGACCATGGAGCTGATGAAGAAGATCGCACCCAAGTACGGTCTGGTCTGCCTGCAGCACGAGAAGCCTTTTGAGGGCGTGAACGGCAGCGGCAAGCACAACAACTGGTCTATGAGCACCACCCACGAAAACCTGCTGGACCCCGGTGACACTCCCATGGAGAACCTGCAGTTCCTGGTCTTCCTGGCCGCTGTCATCAAGGCAGTCGATGAGTACGCAGACCTGCTGCGCACCTCCGTCGCCACCCCCGGCAACGATCACCGTCTGGGTGCCAACGAGGCACCTCCGGCCATCATCTCCATCTTCGTGGGCGAGGAGCTGGAAGCCGTCATCGACGCCATCGCATCCGATTCTCCCTACGCCGGCCCCACCAAGATGAAGATGGATCTGGGCGTGGATGTCCTGCCCAAGTTCAGCAAGGATACCACCGACCGCAACCGCACTTCCCCCTTCGCCTTCACCGGCAACAAGTTCGAGTTCCGTATGCCCGGTTCTGCTGAGAACCTGAGCGACTGCAACACCATCCTGAACACCGCCGTCGCCAAGGAGCTGAAGGGCTACGCCGACGAGCTGGAGGGTGCTGAGGACTTCACCTCCGCCGCCATCGCTCTGGTCAAGCGGACCATCCGCGACCACCGCCGCGTCATCTTCAACGGCAACGGCTACACCGCCGAGTGGGAAGAAGAAGCTGCCCGCCGCGGCCTGCCCAACAAGAAGAACACCCCGGCTGCTCTGCCCGCCCTCGTTGACCCGAAGAACATCCAGCTGATGGAGGACTTCGGCGTCCTGACCAAGGTGGAGATGGAGAGCCGTTACGAAGTCGAGATGGAGCACTACGCCAAGATCATCAACATCGAGGCGCTGACCATGCTCGAAATGGCCCGCAAGCAGCTGCTGCCGGCCGTCAACTCCTACATGAGTGAGGTCGCCAACACCGCCGCCACCAAGCTGGCCGTCAGCGAGGCGCTCAGCGTCCGCAGCGAGACCAAGACCCTGACCAAGCTGAGCGCCGATGCCGACGCCATGAGCGACGCCATCGACGTGCTGCAGGATGTGGTGGACGCTGCCGAGGCTCTGACCAGCGAGAGCGAGAAGGCTGTGGCCTTCCACGACAACGTGCTCCCGGCAATGGACGCTCTGCGTGCCGCAGCTGACGATGCCGAGACCATCTGCGGCGAGGACTACTGGCCTCTGCCCAGCTACAGCAAGATGCTCTACTACGTCTGATCTACCAGCGCATTTCATAAAGCATCTTAGGCTGTCGAACTTCATTCGCCATTCTCCTTTTCCTATTTCTTACACCAGCCTAAAGACCTGCTCTTTTGCGAGGGCAGGCCTTTAGGCGTTTTTCTTGAGAGGAGATCATCCTTATGAGCTATACGACCCAACAGGATATCCTGGATTTTGTGGAGGACAACAACGTCAAATTCGTGCGGTTCGCCTTCTGCGACATCTTCGGCACACAGAAGAACATCGCCGTGCTGGCCGGGGACCTGCCCAAGGCGCTGGAGGACGGCGTCTGCTTTGACGGCAGCTCCATTGCCGGGTTCATGAAGGTGGAAGAGAGCGACCTGGTGCTCCGGCCCGACCTCTCCACCGTGACCATCCTGCCCTGGCGTCCCACCGAGGGCCGGGTGATGCAGTTCTTCTGCGACGTGGAACGGCCGGACGGCGACCCCTTTGGCGGCAACTGCCGGGGGTTCCTGCGCCAGATGAGCCGCCGTTTCCGCAAGCTGGGGCTGACCTGCAACGTGGGGGCCGAGTGCGAGTTCTATCTGTTCGAGAACGATGACCATGGCCGCCCCACCCGCGTCCCCATCGACTTCGGCGGTTACTTCGACGTGGCCCCGCTGGACGCAGGCGAGAACCTGCGCCGCGACATCTGCCTGACCATGGAGCAGATGGGCATGAGCCCCCAGCACAGCCACCACGAGAGCGGCAACGGCCAGAACGAGATCGACTGCCACTATGCAGGCCCGCTCAAGACCGCCGACAACGTGATGATGTTCAAGCAGATCGTGCGGGCCGTGGCCATGCGCAGCGGCATCCATGCCAGCTTCCTTCCCAAACCTCTGGCCGACCAGGCCGGCAGCGGGCTGCACATCAACCTTTCGCTCTACATGGACGGACGGAACCTGTTTGAGGGCGACATCGCGCCCGACAGCATCGCGGGCAGCTTTATGGCGGGTGTGCTGGCACACAGCCGCGCGCTGACCGTCTTCACCAATCCCCTGCCCAACAGCTACCTCCGCTTTGGCAGCGACGAAGCCCCCAAATACGTGAGCTGGAGCCGCCAGAACCGCAGCCAGCTCGTGCGCATCCCGCAGGTGCAGGGCGACAACTGCCGCATGGAGCTGCGCAGCCCGGACCCCGCCTGCAACCCGTATCTGGCCATCGGCCTCATCCTGGCCGCCGGTCTGGACGGCATTGAGCGCCGGTTGGAACTGCAGGCCCCTATCAACAAGAATCTGTTCGACCCCGCCGTGGCCGCTGGCCTTGGGCTGGAAAAGCTGCCTTCCACTCTGGAAGAAGCCGTGCAGGCCGCGCAGGAGAGTGACTTCCTGCGCACCGTGCTGCCGGAGGAGCTCTCTCACCGCTACTACGAGGAGGAATTGAAGCGCTGCGCTGCCCTGAAGAATGCCGCCGACCCGGCAGAGTACGAGCGCATCCACTACTTCAACGCCATCTGAGCGGTAAGCTACCGGAAAAAGAGAGGGAAAAGGAAAGGAGCGATTCCGAATGGGACGTGCTCTGATCGTCAGCGCCGGAGCCAGCTCAAACGAGTATATCTCGGCACGGCTGGCGGAGCTGGGATACCCCCGGCCTCTGATCGTGCCAAGCGGAGCCGAGGCCCGGCGCAGGATGTTAGAATCGGATTTTGAGCTCATCGTGGTCAACGCGCCGCTGCCCGATGAGTTTGGCCATGAGCTGTGCGTTGCCGCCGTGGAAAAGACCGACGCGGGCGTGGTGCTTTTGGCCAAGGCCGCAGCGGCCGAGCAGCTGCTGGGTTCCATGAGCGACGAGGGCGTGCTGCTTTTGAGCAAGCCGTTCTCGAACACGCTGTTTTTGCAGGCCATCCACATGGCAGCAGCCAGCAATCACCGCCTGCTGCGCCTGCGGCAGGAAAACGCCAGGATGCAGGAAAAGATCGCGCAGGTGCGTCTGGTCAGCCGCGCCAAATGCTGCCTCATCGAGCGGGAAGGCATGACCGAGGCCGACGCCCACCGCCTGATCGAAAAGCGGGCCATGGACACCCGGCGCGACCGTGCCGAGATCGCACAAGAAATCCTTGATTCTTACGAGGATTAGGATTATAATTTTATGTCGGAAAACGAGCTCCCCACAGTCTGCTTTGCAGACAGCCCCCCTCTGGGAGGGCGGCGGCATCGCCTGCGCGGTGCCGAAGGGAGCTTCTGGGAAAAGTATCAGAATCAAACGAGATAGAGGAGGACCATTTTTATGGCAAAATTCATCTTCGTCACCGGCGGCGTCGTCTCCGGTCTGGGCAAAGGCATCACGGCCGCTTCGCTGGGCCGTCTGCTCAAGTGCCGCGGCCTGAAGGTCGCCAGCCAGAAGCTCGACCCCTATGTGAACGTGGACCCCGGCACCATGAGCCCGCTGCAGCACGGCGAGGTCTTCGTGACCGACGACGGCACCGAGACGGACCTCGACCTGGGCCACTACGAGCGCTTCATCGACGAGAACCTGAACAAATACTCCAACCTGACCACCGGCAAGGTCTACTGGAACGTGCTGAACAAGGAGCGCCAGGGCGCATACCTGGGCCAGACCGTCCAGATCATCCCCCACATCACCAACGAGATCAAGAGCTACATCTACAACCTGGCCTCCTCCACCGAGGCCGATGTGGTCATCACCGAGATCGGCGGCACCACCGGCGACATCGAGAGCCAGCCCTTCCTGGAGGCCATCCGTCAGGTGGGCCTGGAGCAGGGCCGCGACAACTGCTGCTACATCCACGTCGTGCTGGTGCCCTACATCTCCGGCTCGGACGAGTACAAATCGAAGCCTGCACAGCACTCCGTCAAGGAGCTGCAGGGCATGGGCATCAACCCCGACATCATCATCCTGCGTGCCGACGGCAGCGTGGGCGGCGACATCCGCCGCAAGATCAGCACCTTCTGCAACGTAAAGCCGGAGTGCGTCATCGAGAACCTGACCATGCCCAGCCTCTACCAGTGCCCGCTGATGCTCCACACCAACGGTCTGGACGATGTGGTGGTCAAGAAGCTGAAGCTGGACGTCCCACCTGCCGACCTGACCGAGTGGAAGCAGGTGGTCTCCCGCATCGCCACCCGCAGCAAGACCTGCACCATCGCACTGGTGGGCAAGTATGTCAAGCTGCACGATGCCTACCTCTCCGTCATGGAGAGCCTCTACCACGCCGGTTTTGAGAACGACAGCCAAGTGGAGATCCGCTGGGTCGAGAGCGAAGACCTGACCGACCAGGCCGCCTGCAAGGAAGCCTTTACCGATGTGGACGGCATTATCGTGCCCGGCGGCTTCGGCGACCGCGGCATCGAGGGAATGATCCAGGCCGCACAGTACGCCCGCGAGAATCATGTGCCCTACTTCGGCATCTGCCTGGGCATGCAGATCATGGTCATGGAGTTTGCCCGCAATGTGCTGGGCTACGCCGATGCGAACTCCAGCGAGTTCACCCCGGACGGCCAGCACAATGTCATCGCGCTGATGGCCGACCAGCAGGGCAACATCCCCAAGGGCGGCACCATGCGCCTGGGCAAATATCCCTGCACCGTCAAGCCCGGCACTAAGATGGCCGAGTGCTACGGCGAACCGGAGATCTGGGAGCGCCACCGCCACCGCTACGAGTTCAACAACGACTTCCGCAGCGAGATGGAGGAAAAGGGTCTGGTCATTTCCGGCACCAGCCCCGACGGCCGTCTGGTCGAGACCGTGGAGCTGCCGGGCCGCGCCTTCCATCTGGGTGCCCAGTTCCACCCGGAGTTCAAGAGCCGCCCCAACCGCGCGCATCCCCTGTTCAAGGGCTTCATTGCAGCAGCTCTCCAGTTCCGTGCCGCCGCACAGCGCAGCATGATGAATGTGTGACCCTCTCCGTCTGCTGCGCAGCCAGCTCCCCCGAAGGAGGAGCCTTTGGCAGGTCGGGCAACCCCTGCTGACTGCTGAAGGTATTCTGATATCGTAAACAAAAGTGCTCCGCTGTCAAGACCAGCGGCATCTGTCCCATGCTCTGACAAAGAGCGATGGGAGCGATGCTGTGGATCGAAACAGCGGAGCACTTTCGTTTATGGTTTTATTACGCTTTGTTCATCCCGGCACAGCCACAACCGGCGCGCCAGTGGCTCCCCCTTTGGGGGAGCTGGCATCGCTGCGCGATGCCTGAGAGGGTCACTTCTTTGCAGCAGCCTTCTTGCGGGCGGCGCGGCTGGTCTTCCGGGCAGCAGGCTTCTTGACCGGAGCCTTGACTGCTGCGGGGGCAGCCTTTTCTGCGGGCTTTGCCTCCGTCTTAGCCGGTTCGGCCTTGACTTCCTCGGCCTTGGGTGCCTCAACAGCAGGAGCAGCCTCTGCGGGCTTCTCTTCCGCCTTGACCGGCTCTGCCTTGACTTCTTCCGCCTTGGGGGCCTCGACAACAGGAGTGGCTTCTACGGGCTTTTCCTCTGCCTTGACTTCGACCTTCTCCTCAACGGGAGCGGCGGTGGGCTCGTCCTTCTTGGCGGCGCGCTTTGCGCTGGCGCGGTCCTTCACCTCGGAGATGGTCCAGAGCTGGTCTTCCCCGGCGGTCTCCTGCCAGATCTGCAGCTGTGCGCCGTCGGAGACGCCCATGCCCACGGTGTCGATGCACTTGCCGCTGGCCCAGGAAGAGCGCAGGCGGACGGTGCCGGCGGGGGTAGGCTCCACGGTCCACATCTGGGACGTGCCGCCCACATCCTCCCACAGATGCAGCCAGGTGCCGTTGGCGGTGCCGGTCATCATCAGGTCGAGGAGCTTGCCGGAAGCGCGGTTGCGGATGCGGTAGACACCGTCCCCTACGCGGATGAACGCCCACTCCTGTTCGGGCTTATGGTCGTATTTGCCCAGACGAACGGTCTCCTCGTTCTTCGTGGAAGCAGCCGCCTCGATGACGCTGCCGGTGCGGGCAGCGATGGTGTAAAAACGATCTGCTTCGATCACAGTCTGTGCAACAGTTTTCATGATAATTCCCTCCAAACGTTTTTCTCACAAACAAATCGATCTTTTTGTCTTGTTAAATTATACCACTTGTCGTAATTTTTTACAAGGATTTCGACATTCCTTTAGCACTTTGACCAAAAAGCATCCGCTTTTCATCTGCTTTTGCAAACTTCGACTGAACTTTTGGCCGTAACCAAATTGTAACCGTGCCCAAATGTTCCAATGCAATGGAATGTCCGGGTGTTTCGTATTATAATCAAATGGGAAAGCCCATCCGCATTTCGTCCCTGTGACCTGTGAGGTACTGCATTATGAAACAGAATCTTCTCCGCATCGGCTGCGCGGCGGCGGGCCTGGCACTGGCGGCGGGGGTGTTCACCTCCTGTTCGCTGCTGCCCACGCCATCCCGGCCCGTGTCCCATCCCCAGCAGGAGGAGGAACCGCCTAAATACGACGCCTCCTCCCTGCGGGACGGCAGGCTGCGGCTCTTCTCCAGCTATGACTCCCTCGGCGGGAACACCATCCTCTGCGGCGACAAGGTCGTGCACCAGTCCCCTGCCAGCGAGACGTCCTATCTGCTGACCGACAGCCAGACCGGCGAGACGAACTGGTTCGTCTGCACCTGGTCTGACCCGGACACCGCCGCCGGGCGGCGCAGCGGCATCTTCGACCGGACGGGTGAGGCGCTCTACACCTTTGACCGCGAATACGACGTCCGCCTTTCCGGCGGCGTGCTCGTTCTGACCACACCCACCAGCTTCGCCTATTCGCCCCTGCACGACCATGCAGCGGGCGACGTGCGGGTGCTGGACTTTGCTTCGGGCACCGAGTACCCCGTGCCCGAAAACGCCTACACCTGCCTTGTGGCGGGCGACCGGCTGGCCTTTGGCCTCTATGCCCCCGGCGATGCTGCGCCCGATGAAGAGAACGACGACCTCTACCAGTACGCTGCCGTTCAGATCCAGGAAAAGGACGGCACCGTGGTCTACCAGAACTTCCACGGCCTGCTGTACAGCCTTTCTGCCGGGATCGACGACCCGCTGGCCCCCGCCGACTGGGTGGAGATCGACACCTACAACGCAGACGGCACGAGCCTGGAGTCCACTTCCCTGCTGAACGCGGCCACCGGCGAGGAGCGGAGCGGCTTTGTCACCTATCTCCACGCGGGCCTTGCCAGCTTCCGGACCGACGAGGGCAAGTATCAGCTCGTGGATCTGGTCAGCGACATGACCAGCACCGTGCTGTGCGAATTTGACGACTCCATCAGCGGGTACGCGCCCGGCGTGACCGTGCTCTACCGGGAGGGTAGCTACCTCCTCTACGACCTGACCACCGGCGACACCCTCGACCTCTACAACATGGCCCTGGGCACCAACACGCTGGACATCTACGCCAGGGACGGCACTCTCCGCGTCTACGACATGGACACCGGTGCCATCCGGACCGACACGACGGTTGCGCCGCTGGAAGCGCTGCACCGCACCGACCTCTACGATCAGGGCGGCGGCTGGGTCAACCTGCGCCAGTACGACAACGACAACTACGATGTGACCACCCTGACCCTCGCCGGGCCAGAGCTGAGCAAGACCCTTTCGATGGCTGACCTCACCGCCCGCTACGGCGACGACTTCGACGGCTATCTCTGGCCCGTGGCTGCCACGGAGGACGACTTCTATTTCTCCATCAGCTACCGCGGCCCCGGCAGCACCTGGTTGTACGACCTACTAGACAGCGACGGCGCGGTCGTCCTGGCCGGGCTGGGCAGCTGCGGCGAATATTCCCGCTACAACCGCAGTGCGCCCCTGCCTGCGGGCGTCTTCGTGGCGCGCAAGGGCTTCGATTACGGCTGGATGGACGTGGAGGGCAACTGGATCTACTGCCAGAGCATCTTCACTTCCACCAGCGACGAGACCGACAACTACTTCTATTGAGGGAGGATTTCACCATGAAACAGTCTAAAATTTCCCGTCGTTCCTTCCTGCTGGGGCTGGGGGCCGTCTCCACGGCGGCGCTGCTGGCCGCCTGCGGAGAGGCCGCTTCCAGCGCACCGGCATCGAGTGCCGCTTCGTCCGAAGCACCCGCCTCTTCCGCCAGCGAAGTGCCCGCAGCGCCCATCCTCACCGAGGACGAGTTTCCCGTCACCGACGGCTCCACGGCCTGCATCCCGCTCATTGCGCAGATCATGGCCGACACCACCGGCATGGACCTGGAAGCCGCCCAGAGCGCCGTGACCACAAACACCACCGCCTGGGCCTGGCGGAACCTTGGCCTTTACGGCGACACCGAGAACGGCACCCGGCTCATCATCGCCTACGAGGCCCCGGAGTCAGTCAAGGAAGAGCTGAAGGCCGATGGTGCCCCGCTGGACCAGAAAGCCATTGGACGGGACGCGCTGGTCTTCATCGTGAATGAGGACAATCCCGTCCAGAGCCTGACCCGGCAGCAGCTCCGGGACATCTACGCCGGGAAGATCACCAACTGGAAGGACGTGGGCGGCGAGGATGCCGACATCGTGGCCTTCCAGCGCCGGGAGGACTCCGGCAGCCAGACCCTGTTCCAGAAGCTGCTCATCCAGGGCGGCGAGCTGATGGACGCCCCCACCGAGCTGGCTCCTGCCATGATGGGCGAACTGGTGGACGACATCGCCGAGTACAACAACGCGGCCAATGCCATCGGCTTCTCGGTCTACTACTACATCTCGGAGATGTACTCCAAGCCCGGCCTGCGGCTGCTGGCCGTGGACGGCGTGACCCCCTCGGCCGACACCATCGCGGACGAGAGCTATCCCCTGTGCAACGAGTTTTATGCCGCAGTCCGGCAGGATTCCGGCCCCGACACCCCGGAGCGCAAGGTCTACGACTGGCTCTCCACCGACGCAGGCCACGCCTGCATCCAGAAGTCCGGCTATGTGGCCGCCCAATAATTTTTACTCGCGTGTTCCATTCGTTTGACTTCGTTTCCATTCTTTGCTACAATGAAGAAAAGTCTGGCGGTTTTTGCCAGATCTGCCGCAAGACGTGAAGATGCGAAGGAGAATGAACTATGCTCAACCCCCACAACCACCCTGTGGAAAGCCACGGCCGCACCGCGCTGCGCAACTACATCATCCAGGCATCCACCCTGCTGGAGATCACTCTCTCCGGGCTGGTCCTCATCGGCCTGCTGTTCAGCATCGTGCCGCTGCTGAAATGGATGCCCGGCCTGCTGTTCGACGGCAACGATGCAGAGATCCGCACATTTCTGGAACGAGCGCTGGACATCGTCATTGGCATCGAGTTCATCAAGATGCTGGCCAAGCACAGCCCCGGCAGCAGCCTGGAAGTGCTGCTCTACGCCATCGCCCGCCACATGGTGGTCGGCCACGAATCCGCCGTTGAGAACCTGCTCAGCGTGGGTGCCATCGCGCTCATCTTCGTTGTGCGCAAGTTCTTCTTCGTGCCCGCATTCGGTGCCCACCTGCCGGACGGCAATCCTGCCCCCGACCTGACCCCGAACCAGAGCGGCATCCCTGCCCAGGAGTTCCGCCAGCGTCTGCATGACCGCATCCACGCCGAGGACCTCGACGAAGAAGAGAACACCCCGGAATATGAGGATGTCGAGTGAGCCCTCTCCCCCGGAACGCACACAGCCCCCGTGCTTTGGCACGGGGGCTGTTGTTTTGGCTCAGGCTTATGCGTTCACGACGCCGCCCTCGACGACGAGTTCATCCTCGTAGTCGGCACCGTAGGTATCCACGAGGGTCTCCTCGTAGTCCTTGTGGAAGAACTGCTCATCGGCCAGCGCGGTGATCTCCTCGTTGATCCAGTCCAGCAGGGTGGTGTTGCCCTTGCTGACAGCCGGGGCGATGGTGTCGGCGCTGCCCAGCGAGGGGATTCCGACGGTGTAGCCGGGGTTCTGCTTGGCAAAGGCAATGACCTCGGTGTTGTCGTTGGCCCATGCCACGCCGTTGCCGTTCTCCAGTGCATTCTTGGCTGTGGCGTAGGAATCGTACTTTTGAAGCGGGATATTGGGGTAGTTCTTGACCAGATAGGTCTCCGCCGTGGTGCCGGAGATGACGATCATCTGGTCGTCGGCCTTCCAGTCGTCCAGACTGGTGATGACGTTGCTGTCCGGCGAGATGACGCCCAGTGCGACGTTCATGTAGGGCAGGGCGAAATCGACTTCCTCGGCGCGCTCCGGGGTAACGGTGAAGTTGGCGAGGATGATGTCTACCTTGCCGGTCTGCAGATACTCGATGCGGTTGGCGGCCTCGGTGGAGACGAAGTTCACCTCCACGCCCAGATCTTCGCCCAGACGGTTGGCAAAGTAGACGTCGTAACCCTGATACTCGCCGTTCTCATCCACATAGCCGAACGGGTTCTTATCCGAGAAGACGCCGATGTTCACAGTGCCGTCGGCCTTGATCTCATCGAGGGTGCGGTAAACGGTGTCGCTGCCCGCAGCAGAACCGGCGACAGAACCAGCGGCAGAACTGGAAGCGGACGCCGCCGTGGAGCTGGACGAACCGCCGCAGGCGGTCAGTGCGCTGGCAGCTGCTGCAGCACCCAGGCCCAGCAGGAAAGAACGGCGGGTGATCTTGTTGGTTTTCATCGTTTGTTCTCCTTTGCTTTATGATGACTTTCCCATATAATTTATCTGAACTGCACACAGTTGCAGTTGCTGGCTTGGAACCTCTCAGTCTCGCCTGCGGCTCGACAGCTCCCCTGATAGGGGAGCCCTTGGCAGACCGGGCAAGTCCTGCTGTTCGCTTGGGCCCAATTTGACGTAAAGCGCCGGGCCCTGTTCTCCTTGGCAGCAGCATTTGTATTGCTGCTGTGAATCTCAACAGCGGAGCCCGGCCGTTCCCGGAAGCAGAAAACTTTGTTCGTCCAGTACGACCACCACCGACTCGCCAGTGGCTCCCCTACCAGGGGAGCTGGCGCGAAGCGCCTGAGAGGTTTATTTCCCGGAAGATGCGTGCGCGGTCACTTCACTGCCTCAAACGTGAAGGTGTTCAAGAACTTCTTCGCACGTTCGGTCTGCGGGTGGTCAAAGAACTGTGCAGGCGGGGCCTCCTCGACGATGCGGCCTCCGTCCAGAAAGAGCACACGGTTCGCGACGGCACGGGCAAACTGCATCTCGTGGGTGACGATGACCATCGTTTTGCCCTCGCGGGCCAGGTCAAGCATGACATCCAGCACCTCACGGACCATCTCCGGGTCAAGGGCGGCGGTCACTTCGTCGAAGAGCAGAATTTCGGGGTGCATACACAGCGCCCGCACGATGGCAACGCGCTGCTTCTGCCCGCCGGAAAGCTCCCGCGGGTAGCTTTTGGCCTTTTGCAGCAGGCCCACGCGGTCCAGCAGAGCTTCGGCCTCCTGCTGCACCTCGGCTTTGGGGCGCTTCTGCACTTTGGTGGGAGCCAGCAGGATGTTATCCAGCACGGTCAGGTGCGGAAAAAGCTCGTAGCTTTGGAACACCATCCCGATGCGCTGGCGCAGGGCCGCCAGATTCTTGCCGCCGTAGGCGACGGTCTCACGGCCCAGCTGCACCCGGCCGGCCTGCACCGGCTCCAATCCGTTCAGACAGCGCAGCAGGGTGCTCTTGCCGCAGCCGGACGGCCCCACCACGACGATGACCTCGCCGGGCTGAACGCCAAAGCTCACGTTATCCAGGATGTTCGTCTGACCATCGTAGCTTTTCACCAGATGGTCCACGGTCAAGATCGGTTCTGACATGTCCGGGTCACTTCCATTTCTTTTCCAGATAGCCCGCCAGCAGGCTGATGGGCCAGCAGGCGAGGAAATACAGCAAAAATACCGTCAGGTAGATGCCAAAGGCGGCGTTGGGGCTGGCCATGCGGTTCGCCTCAATGATCTGCTGGGCCACCTTGAGCACCTCCACCACGCCAATCATCAGCACAAGGCTGGTGGTCTTGATCATGCGGGTGATGAGGTTGATGGACAGCGGGATGAGCCGCCGCACGGTCTGGGGGATGATGATGTACCAGTAGGTCTGTGCCCGGCTCAGGCCCAGTGCCTCGCTGCTCTCGTACTGGTGCTTCGGGATGGCGATCAACGCCCCGCGCACCAGGTCGCTCATCTCGGCGGTGCCCCACAGCACGAAGACGATGACCGACGCGGTCTCGCCGGAGAGGTCCCACCCGAAAGCGCGGGTGGTGCCGAAGTAGACCAGAAAGAGCAGCACCATCTGGGGCATGATGCGGATGACCTCCAGATACACCCGGAGGATAGCTTTCAGGATGGGATTTTTGAAGGTCATCAGCACACCCAGCAGGATGCCCAGCGGCAGGCTGATGAGGACGGACACGGCGCTGATCTTGAGCGCCACGCCCAGACCGCCCAGCAGACGGATGAGGTTTTTGCCCTTGAACAGGACCTCAAGACCCAAATCCGGCATAGCGCACCCTCCTTTCGAGCCAGCTGCCCAGCAGCGACACCGGCAGCAGGATGATGAGGTAGAACACCACCAGCAGGAACAGACACTCCGGCGTCTTATAGTACAGGCCGATGAGGTCTTTGGCGGTGAACATCAGGTCCATCAGGCTGACCGCGCTGAAGACGCTGGTCTCCTTGAGCAGGAAGATGACGTTGGCCATGAAGGCGGGCACACTGGTGGACACCGCCTGCGGCAGGATGACGTAGCGCAGCGTCTGCAGCCGGGTCATGCCCAGGCTGTACGCGCTCTCGGTCTGGATGGGCTCGATGGCCTCCAGCCCGCTGCGGAAGGCTTCGGCCATGTAGCTGCCGCCCAGAAACGCCAGACCCGCGATGCCGCAGATCTCTGCGTTGGTCTTGATGCCCACCTTCGGCAGGCCGTAGTAGATGAAGAACAGCTGCACCAGCAGCGGCGTGTTCCGGCTGAGCTGGATATATGCCCCCACAAGGCGGCGCAGCACCGGCACTTTATCGTATTGGAGCACGGCGCAGACCAGCCCGATGCCAATGGCCCACACGATGCCGATGACACCCAGCCGCAGCGTCAGCCACGCCGCTTTTTCGTACTGCGGCAGATAGCTTGCAATGACGTCCCAGTCCATGCCTGTCCCCTCCTTTTTGCTTTGATTTTTTTCGTTGGCCGTATGATAAACCCATTTTCCTAGAATGTCAATAGGATTATAGGAGATTTTGGCGTCCGTTTTTTCAGGTTTGCCCCGATTCCACCTTTCAGCGCGTTTTTTGCGCACTCTCTTTTTTCGCAGATTTCATACAATATTGGTATGTTTGCACAAAGGCAAAGGCCGCCCATGCAGCTTGCACAGACGGCCTTTGCCCTGTTCTATTTCTTATTTTGAATCAGCGGATCTCGATGCCGAGCTTGAACTTCAGGTTGCCCAGCACCTTTTTGACGGTGCGCTCGACCTGTTCGGCAGAGACTTCTGCGCTGGGGTCGGACAGCGTCAGGGAGAACGCCATGCTCTTCTTGCCCGCACCGAGGTTTGCGCCGCGATAGATATCGAACAGCTTCACGTCGGTGATGAGCGGGCTTGCCTTTTTGATGGTCTCCTCGATCTCGCCGCAGGCAACCTGTTCCTCGCAGACGAGGGCCAGGTCGCGCTTGACGGCAGCATAGGGGCTGAGCGGCTGATAGCGCAGCTCGCCGTCCACGCAGCTCATCAGGGCCTCGTAGTCCAGCTCACCGAGGTAGATGTTCTGGCTGTCCTTCTGTTCCTTTGCGATCTCCAGCTCGCCGTTGATCTCATTGGAGAGCTTGCCGAAGACGCCCAGACGCTTGCCACTGCAGTAGACAGCGGCGCTGATGCCGGGGTGCAGCCAGGGCGCAGTCTCGCGTTCGTAGGTGAAGTGCAGACCGAAACCGGCTGCCAGTGCCTCCATGGCGCCCTTGACGGTGAAGAAGTCCTCTTCCGGGCCGAAGGCACCGATGCAGAGGGTCTGACGCTCGTGCGGATGCTCACAGAGGGGCAGTTCCTTGGCCAGATAGACCGGTGCCATCTCGAACAGACGGCCCTCGGCGTTGCCCTTCTTCAGGTTGTCCACGATGACGTTCAGCATGGACGGAGTGAGCAGGGTGCGCATGATGGAGAGGTTCTCGCTGATGGGGTTCAGGATGCGGATGGCCTTGCGGGCAGCATCATCGGCGGGGATGTGCAGCATGTCCAGCTCAGCGTTGGAGTAGAAGGCCAGCGTGGATGCCTCATAGAAGCCCTGCGCCGCCAGCAGGCGCTTGGTCTTGAGCTGCTGCTTCTGGTCGTAGTTCAGACCGCCGTTGGTGACGGCAGCGGTGTTCAGGAAGGTGGGCACGATGTGGTCGTAGCCGTACTCACGGATGACCTCCTCGGCCAGGTCGGGGAAGCTCTCCACATCCTCGCGGTACAGCGGGGCGGAAACATCCCAGCTGCCGTCGGCCTGCACGTCCACAGTGAATTCCAGACGCTGCAGGATGTCGATCATGGTCTGGTCAGGCACCGTGATGCCCAGCACACCGCAGATCTTGGCGGGGGTGGTCACGATGTGCCTGCGCTCCAGCGGGCGGCCATCGGTCAGGTCGTATTCCAGCGTGGTGATGTCGCCGCAGTCCAGCTCCTGGATCAGGTGCAGGGCACGGGCGAGGCCCAGTTCGGGCGAGTGGCGGTCCACACCCTTCTCGTAGCGGGCGGAGGAGTCGCTGTTCTGGCCCAGCGCGCGGCTGGTCTTGCGGACGGAGTCGCGGGCGAAGGTGGCGCACTCAAAGAGCAGGCTGGTGGTGTTCTCATCCATGCCGGAGTTGGCACCGCCCATGATGCCGGCCAGTGCCACCGGCTTTTCTGCATCGCAGATGACGAGGTTGTTGGGGTTCAGGGTGAACTCCTTCTCATCGAGGGTCACGATCTTCTCACCCTCGTGGGCGCGGCGGACGTCGATGGTGCGGCCTGCGACCTTATTCAAGTCAAAGGCGTGCATGGGCTGACCCATCTCCAGCAGGGTGTGGTTGGTGATATCGACCACGTTGCTGATGGAACGCAGGCCGCACAGGGCCAGATGGCGCTTCATCCAGCGGGGAGACTCACCCATCCGGATATTGCGGACATAGTGTGCCATGTAGCGGGGGCACAGGTCGGGAGCCTCCACCTGCACGGTGATGGGGGCATCGGCGTCGCAAACGGTCTGGTAATCCATGGCGGGCATGTGCAGGGGCTTGCCGAGGATGGCAGAGACCTCCCGCGCGATGCCCAGAACGGACTGGCAGTCCGGGCGGTTGGCGGTGATGGAGATATCGAAGATGTAGTCATCCAGACCGACCACCGGTGCGATGTCGGTGCCGGGGACGCTGTCTTCGGGCAGGATGAGCAGGCCGTAGACTTCCGAACCGGGGAACAGATCATCGTTCAGACCCAGCTCCTCGCCGGAGCAGAGCATACCGTTGGACTCGACGCCCTGCATCTTGCGGGCCTTGATCTTGATGCCGCCGGGCAGGGTGGAGCCATCCAGAGCAGCGGGCACACAGTCGCCCAGCTTCATATTGGAGGCACCGGTGCTGATGCGGATGTCGTGGCCGTAGTCGCCGCAGTCCACCACACACTTGGTCAGATGGGTGCCCTCCTGCTTTTCCATCTCCACGATCTTACCGACGACCACCTTGCTGATGCCTGCATCCAGCGGGATCAGCTCTTCGACCTCAAAACCGCAGGAGAAGAGCTTCTCCTCCAATTCCTGAGCCGTGACGTCGATATCGACAAGTTCTTTTAACCAACTGAAAGGTACTTTCATTGTTTGCTCTCTCCCCTCTTATTCATGGAACTGTTTGAGGAACTCCAGGTTGTTCTCGAACATCAGGCCGATGTTGTTGATGCCGTATTTCAGCATGGCGATACGCTCGATGCCGATGCCAAAGGCGAAGCCGGAGTACTCATCCGGGTCGATGTTGCAGTTCTCCAAAACCTTGCGGTTGACGACGCCGCCGCCCAGAACTTCGATCCAGCCGGTGTGCTTGCACAGGGGGCAGCCCTTGCCGTGGCACTCGAAGCAGCTGACATCGACCTCGACGCTGGGCTCGGTGAACGGGAAGTAGGACGGGCGCAGGCGGGTGCGGGTGTCGGCACCGAACAGCTTCTGCACGAAGGTGTTCAGGGCACCCTGCAGATCGCCCAGGGTGATGCCCTTGTCCACGACCAGACCTTCCATCTGGTGGAACATGGGGCTGTGGGTCGCGTCGGAGTCGGAACGGAAGACGCGGCCGGGGATGAGCACCTTGATGGGCGGCTTCTGGGAATCCATGGTGCGGATCTGGCCGCCGGAGGTCTGGGTGCGGAGCAGGAACTCATCGGACAGGTAGAAGGTATCCTGCATATCGCGGGCGGGGTGGTCCTTCGGGACGTTCAGGCGGGTGAAGTTGTGGTCATCGTCCTCGATCTCCGGGGCGTCCGCCACAGCAAAGCCCATGCCGGAGAAGACGTCGATGATCTGGTTGGTGACCAGCGTCAGCGGATGCAGGCCGCCGACCGCGCGGGTCTTGGCGGGCAGGGTGATGTCCACGGTCTCGGCGGCGTTGCGGGCGGCCAGCTCGGCTTCCTTCACCTTGGCGGCGGCAGCATCGTAGTCCGCCTGCACCTTGGTCTTCAGTTCGTTGATGATCTTGCCCATGGCGGGGCGCTCTTCCGGCGCGACGGAGCGCAGATTCTTCATCAGCGCAGGGATCTTGCCGTTTTTGCTCAGATATTCCTGCCAGAACGTGGCCAGCGTCTCCTTGGAAGAGACCTGACCGAGGCTTTCTTCGGCCTGTTTGGCCAGCTCGTCGATCATTGCTTGCATGGAAATTCTCTCCTTCTCGGTTTTCTTCTTGTTCAGCGGGTAACAAAAAAACTCCGCCCCGCTCTGCCTTTCGGCAAAGGGGACGAAGCTGTAAACTTTACTCCGCGGTACCACCCGGTTTCCGCTCTTTTTTATAAGGAGCGGCGCTCAAACGCCGTAACGGGGCGCACCGTCCCGCACTAGCAGGCTGTCTTCAGCCGTTCACGCGGGCCGCTCAGGAGCGAACTTCGGTGCACGTCTCTCTCGGAAGCCCTTTCAGCCGGTGAAGCTTCTCTCTTTGCTGGACACACTGCACGTACTTTCTCCGTCGCTGCGTTTTTGCATATCAGGTTTTCATAACCAGAAATCATCTTACCACATTTCGGCGCGGTTTGCAAGCGCAGAAGCGGATTTTGTGGCAATTTTCCGTTTTCACTTGTGTTTTCCGCCGGGATATGGTATGCTGAGCGCAACGTTTTACTGGAAGGAGGGTGCACCCACATGGGTTGGAACGGCTGCGTTTTCTTCAAAAAAGGAAACCCTTAAGCATTTCCGGCTCGAAGTGCGCCCATTTTTAGGAATCACCCTCTCAGTCTGCTGCGCAGCCAGCTCCCCCGAAGGGGGAAAAGATGGAGTTTGCGCAATGCCAAGGCCTCTCCTACCAGGAGAGGTGTCACCGAAGGTGACGGAGAGGTTGTACAAAGAGACTCTAAGGATGGGCACTGTTTCATCTTGTAAAAACGAAAGGTGCTTTCCATGAAATCAAATAAAAGATCAACGCTCAACATCAAGCGGCAGCTTGGCTGTGTGTATACGGCCGACTTCTTCTCCGGCCTGCGGATCACCGACGCCGTGTGGGTCGCGCTGCTGGCCGCACGGGGGTTCTCCCTGTGGGAGATCGGCCTGGCCGAAAGTGTTTTCCATATCGTCAACCTGCTGTGCGAAGTGCCCAGCGGCATGGTGGCAGATCTTCTGGGCCGCAAAAAAGCCCTTGTGTCCGGCGGTGTGCTGGCCGTCACCTCCAACCTGCTGATGGCGTTTGCACCGAATCTGTTTGCCATCTGCTTCGCAATGGCGCTGAACGCGCTGTACAGTACCCTGTTCTCCGGCACCTTCACGGCCCTTGTCTACGACAGCCTCAAGACGGAAGACCGCGAGGACGAATACCTTCAGATCTCCGCCAACAGTTCCCAGATCTCCATGCTGGCCAGTGCGCTGGGTTCGCTGGCCAGCACGGTCCAGCGGTTCCTCGGCTTTGCAGGCTTTTATCTGCTCAGCGCCCTGTTCGAGGGCGTCTCCACCCTCGCCTGCCGATGGATGAACGAACCCATCGTCACGGCAGCGCAGGCCAACCGGGCCCGGCAGACCCTGCACGACCTGCCCGGTCAATTCACCCAGCTCGTGCAGGACAGTCTGCATGTTCTGCGCACCTGCCCGCTGGCCGCGAAGCTCATCGTATCCAGTGCGATCATCTCGGTGCCCAGCTACCTGACCAAGATGTTTTTGCAGCAGCGTCTCATTGAGCTGGGCTGGCCCACCGAAGTGCTGTTCCTTCCCCTGCTGCTGGGCGGCATCGCCTGCGTCCTCGGCACTGAGGCCGGACGCCGGGTCCGGTTCTGCTCCATGCGGCAGTTTTACGCCGTTTGTGCCCTGCTCTGCGGTGCGGGCACCCTTCTGGTGGGCACCGCGCCTGCCTGGGGCGGCATCTTCGGCATGATGCTGGTGCAAGGCGTTTTGCAGGTCTACCTCCTGCATGAGATTCAGCAGCTCAACGACGCCATCCCCAGCGACCAGCGCGCCACCCTCATCAGCGTGGACAGCATGGCCTACAGCCTGCTCATGATCCCCGCCAGCCCCCTCGTCGGTGCGGTCGGTGACGCCTTCGGTCAGGCCGGTGCCGGTCTCGCCCTCCTCGGCGGCCTTGTCGCCGTGAGCGGACTGGTGCTTCTGAGGCAGAAAAAGCGATAAGAGAACGAGAGAAAGAACAAGGACCCGACACTTCCGGTGCCGGGTCCTTGTTTTTGCTGTGTATTCTTATTTTGCGATCAGCTCTTCCGCCAGCTGCTCCATCTGTGCCTCCGATGCGGCACTGACTGCCGAACGGATGGTGACGACGTTCTCACAGACGGTGATGTTCTTCATGCCCTCCAATTCGGCGCGCATGAGCTTGGCGGCCATGGGGGCCCAGGTGCCGTTCTCCATCAGGCCGATGGTGCGGCTCTGGAAGTTCTTGGTCTTCAGGTGGGCCAGCAGGTTTTCCATCGGCGGGAAGAGGAAGCCGTCGTAAGTGGCGCAGGCCAGCACGATCTTTCCGCAGCGGAAGGCTTCGGTCACGGCGTAGGAGACATCGGTGCGGGTCAGGTCCATCTCCACGACTTTGGCTCCTCTGGCACGGAGCTTTTCGGCCATCTGGTGCGCTGCTACGCGGGTGTGGCCATGGATGGACGCACTGGCGACCAGGATCTTCTCCGGCTCTTCGGGCTTGTAGCTGGACCAGGTGTCATAGTAAGCCAGGTATTTGCTCAGGTCGCCGGTCAGCACGGGGCCGTGCAGCGGGCAGATGGTCTGAATGTCCAGTGCAGCCGCCTTCTTCAGCAGAGCCTGCACCTGCGGGCCATACTTGCCCACGATGTTCAGGAAGTAGCGGCGGGCTTCGCTGGCCCAGTCGGCATGTTCGTCAAACTTTGCCACTGCGCCAAAGCGGCCAAAGCCATCGGCGGAGAAGAGCACCTTCTCGGTGGACTCATAGCTGACCATAACTTCCGGCCAGTGCACCATGGGCGCAAAAACGAAGGTCAGCGTGTGACTGCCCAGGCTCAGGCTCTCGCCATCCTTGACCACCACGCGGCGTTCCTTTGCGACGGCGTCCGCACCGAAGAACTGCTCCATATACTGGAAGGTCTTGGCGTTGCCCACCACCTGCATGGCCGGGTAACGTGCGGCCAGCTTTGCGATGTTAGCACCGTGGTCCGGCTCCATGTGGGAGACGATGAGGTAGTCGGGCTGGGTGCCGTCCAGGGCCTCGGCCAGATTTTCCAGCCACGGGTCGGTGGCGCGGGCGTCCACCGTATCCAGAACGGCGGTCTTCTCATCCCGGATGACATAGGAATTGTAGCTCACACCGGTGGGCACCGGGTACTGGCTCTCGAACAGGTCGATGGTGGTATCATCCACACCTACGCCCAGAATGGCCTCGCTGATCTTTTTCACGCTCATAACAGACATCCTCTTTTCTGTTGTATCGCTGTTCCGGCGAACCGGAAATATTTACTAGGAACTTTTCTTAGTATAACACAAGGGTTCTCATTTTGCAAGCCGCTTATCCCTCTCCGTCAGCGCGGGAGGCTCTGTCATTGCAAAGTGCGTTAAACAGTGTGGTATAAACAAAGAAAAAGCACCTGGATTTCAACGAATCCAGGTGCTTTTTACTGGTGGAGGCGATGGGAGTCGAACCCATGTCCGAAAAGAGTTCAGCGTAGGTGTCTCCGGGTGCAGGCGATCAACAACATTCCCTCCGCGTCACGCCGGTCGCCAGGCTAACGCATTGGTAGCTTCATGAGTTCCTGCCGGTCCGCAAAGCTTAGGTCCGTTCAGGTGCTGTGTCTAAAGGACGCCCCGGCCCCACACGACACAAGAGTGGGCGGAACGCGCAGCACTCAGGCTGCGAGCAACTGATAATTATTGTTGTCAGTTAATTTTTTGGAGGAGTTTAGAGCAGATCCCCCACTGCTACCCGCTGCCCAGGCCTCGCTCCCCCCGTCGAAACCTTTACGCCCCCATGAAACGCACACCGGTGAAGGTGTGCGGTGAAGCAGAGTTTCGTCCGGCTGGAACAGCCCGGAGATCTTAGTAATACGTGCCGTTGGACTTGACGGCCCGGTCGATGGAGCGCTTTGCGTCGCGCTTGGCGGCATCGGCGCGTTTGTCGTAGAGCTTTTTGCCCTTGCACAAGCCCAGCTCCATCTTCACACGGCCATGCTTAAAATAGAGCGAGAGCGGAACCAGCGTATACCCCTGCAGTTTGCACTGCTGGTGCAGCCGCCGGATCTCGTTCTTGTGGGCCAGCAGACGCCGCACCCTCATGGGGTCCTGGTTGAAGATGTTGCCGTGGTCGTAGGGGGTGATGTGCATTCCCTTGACCAGAAGTTCGCCGTCCTCGATATCGACCCAGCTGTCTTTCAGGTTGACGCCGCCGGCCCGCAGGCTCTTCACCTCGGTGCCTTTCAGCTCCAGACCTGTTTCCAGCGCTTCCAGAACGAAGTATTCGTGGCGTGCTTCCCGGTTGGTGGCGATGGTCTTTGTGGCCGGACGCTCTTTTGCAGGTGCCATGGGGCACGCCTCCTTTCTGTTCTGGTCTCGTTTTGTTAGTATATCACATTTTTGCGGTTTTGCAAGGCCCGTTTTTGAAGGAATTGTAAACTTTTGCCAGGTTTACAGCTCCCCGCGGCCTTCCAGTGCCTTGTACAGGGTGTTCTCGTCGGTGTACTCCAGATTGCCGCCTACGGGCAGGCCGTAGGCCAGACGGGTGACTTTGATGCCCAGCGGCTTGATGAGCTTAGCCAGATACATCGCGGTGGCCTCACCCTCCACGGTGGGGTTCATGGCCATGATGACCTCTTTCACCTCGTCGGTGTTCAGGCGGGCCAGCAGCTCCTTGACGGTGAGCTGCTCGGCCGTGATGCCGTCCAGCGGGTTCATCAGGCCGTGGAGCACATGGTACAGGCCCCGGTATTCGCGGGTGCGCTCAAACGCCTGCACGTCGCGTGGCTTTTCCACCACGCAGATGACCGAGCGGTCCCGCTTGGCGCTGGCGCAGATGGGGCACAGCTCGGCTTCGGTATAGTTCTGGCAGACGCGGCAGCGGTGGAGCCGGGTGTGGGCCGCCTGGATGGCACCCGCCAGCGCGGCGGCCTCGTCATCCGACATGCTCAGCACCTGATAAGCCATCCGGGTCGCGCCCTTGGTGCCAATGCCCGGAAACTTGCTGAACTCCTCGATCAGCTTGTCCAGCGGGGCTGCATTATAACTCATGGCGACGCCTCCCCGCAGCTCAGAGGCCGGGGATATTCAGGCCGCCGGTCAGCTTGCCCATCTCGGCCTCGGCGGTCTCATCCACCTGCTTGACGGTGGCGTTGATGGCCGCAGCCACCAGATCTTCCAGCATCTCGATGTCGTCGGGGTCCACGGCTTCGGGCTTGATGGAGATGCTGAGCACCTCGTGCTTGCCGTTCATCTTCACCGTGACCATCTCGCCGGAGGCGCTGCCGGTGTACTCAGCGGCTTCCAGCTCGGCCTGCTTGGCCTTCATGTCATCCTGCATCTTCTGTGCCTGACGCATCAGGGCGTTCATATCGGGGCGGCCAAAACCTGCGGGCATTCTTGCTTTCATCGTTCGTAGTACTCCTTTATTATCATATAGAATTTTTTGGATATTGAAATCTCTTCGTTGGGCTTACTATAACAGCCTGTTCTTAAAGAATACGCTTTCCTTTGTACAACCTCTCTGGAGGAGCTGGCAGCGCACCAGCGCTGACGGAGAAGGTCATCTTACCTTTTCTTTTTCGCACTTTCCTCAATGCTCACATCCACGCCCAGCTGTTCCAGACGGCGGAGGGATTCCTCGGCGTTGGTGGCAGAGCGGTGGACGGCTTTCGGCTCGTACGGGCCGATGGGCACGGCTACGCCGGACACCTGCGCGATGAGCTTCTTGATGAGGCGCTGGCTGTCCTTATTGGCGCGGATGAAGTCCCGGAAGGTCTTTCCGCCGTCGATGAGGACGCGGGTCCCGTCGAAGTAACCCTTCGACTTTTTGAGGTAGGTGTAGAGCATGGGGTCTTTTTCCTGCAGCAGCCGGACCACCTCGTCCCACTGGGGGAAGGGGTTGATCCCCTCTGCTGCCACCCTGCGGGGCTTGTTGAGGGCGGGGTCTGCCGGATGCTCGGCGCTGGGCTGCACCGGGGCCGGTTTTTCTGCCGACGTGGATGGAGCCGCTTCGGGCCGGGCCGGAGGTGCAGGCCGGGCCGGTTCATCCCAGGGCAGCGGGGCAGCGTCCTGTACCGGCGGTTCCTCCGGAAGCGGCGGCAGGTCGTCCTCGGTGGGGGCCGCTTTGACCAAAGGTTCCGGCTGCGGTTCCGGGTCTGCCATGGAGGCAGGCGCGGCCGTCTCCGGCGCGGTCTGTGTTACCGGTGTGGCAGGCTCCACAGCGGGTGCCGCCGGGGCCACCGGAGCGCTCACAAAGGGCTGCGGCGGGGCCGCTGCCGCAAAAGGACGGGACGTTTCCTGCGGGGCCGCCGGGCGGGGTGCGGCTTCCACCGCTGCCCGCTGCATCATCTGGGGCGGCTCGGACAGGCTGAAGAGGGCAAGTTCCAGCTCGATGCGCTGGTCGCTGCCGCGGGTCATGTGTTCGAGGGCGTTGCCCAAGGTGCGGATGGCCCGGATGGCCTCCTTCTGGCCCAGCTGCGGCCCTTTTTCGAGGTAACGGGCCTCTTCCTCCGGCGACACACCGGAGAGCAGCGTCTGCCCGCCGGGCAGCGCCGCCAGCATGAGGGCGCGGTAATGGGCGATGAGTTCTTCGGTCAGGCGCTTCACATCCACCGACTGCTGCCGCAATTGGGCCAGCTGCGCCAGTGCGGTGGGTGCGTCCTGCGCCGCGATGGCGTCCGAGATGCGGAACAGGTAGCTCCGGTCAGTAACGCCCGCCATCCGGCGGACCACGTCGGCGTCCACTTTGGCGGTCACGCCTGCACAGGTGTCCAGAATGGACAGCGCATCGCGCATGGCACCATCGGCCAGCCGGGCGATCAGCTCCGCGCCCTCGGTGGTCAGCTCCAGCCCCTCCTGCCCGGCAATATACTCCACCCTCTGGGCGATATCCTCCGGCCCGATGCGGGTGAAGTCGTACCGCTGGCAGCGGGACAGGATGGTGGCCGGGACTTTCTGGATCTCGGTCGTCGCCAGGATGAAGATGACATGGGCGGGCGGCTCTTCCAGCGTCTTCAGCAGCGCGTTGAACGCCGCTGTTGAGAGCATGTGCACCTCGTCGATGATATAGACCTTATAATGGCAGGCGCTGGGGGTGTAGGCGGTCTCGTCGCGCAGGTCGCGGATATCGTCCACGCCGTTGTTGGAGGCCGCGTCCATCTCCACCACGTCCAGAATGCTGCCGTTGTCGATGCCGCGGCAGATCTCGCACGTGCCGCAGGGGTCGCCGTTGTTTGGGTGCAGGCAGTTGACCGCCTTGGCGAAGATCTTGGCGCAGGTGGTCTTGCCCGTACCGCGCACCCCCGTGAACAGGTAGGCGTGGCCGACGCGGCCGGCGGCGATCTGGTTGCGCAGTGCCGTCACGATGCCGCGCTGCGCAACCACGTCCTCAAAGCGCTGGGGCCTCCACTTGCGGTATAACGCGCGATACATCCGCTTCTCCCCTTTCTGCAATAAAAAACGGACAGCGCTGACGGGGTTTGACCCCCGCCTTGCGTAGCTCGACATACGAATGCAGGCTGACTGAAACGCACAGGGCACACCGCTTAAGGCTGCTTGGTTCCCCACCTGACCTGGTTCACAGCGGCCCCATCGTACAGGGCCCGCATCCGTATGTCGAACCGCGCAGCAGGCGCTGTCCGACAAGGCACAATTTGTGCTTGATTATTATAACATATCGGGAGGGAGATTGCAAGCCCTTCTCTGTTGTGAACGCTGGACTGCCACAAGCCTCGCGCTCTGAGAGGCTCCCCCCTGCAAACCGCAAAAGCCCCCGCCGGGCGGGCCGGCGGGGGCTTGGGATGCTTACTTCAAAGAAGCTCAGGACTGGCAGGCAGTGATGAGGCTCATCTTATAGACCTCGTCGGCGTTGCAGCCGCGGGACAGGTCGTTGATGGGAGCGTTCAGGCCCTGCAGGATGGGGCCGTAAGCAGCATAGCCGCCCAGACGCTGTGCGATCTTATAGCCGATGTTGCCGGCCTCGATGCAGGGGAAGACGAAGGTGTTGGCCTGGCCAGCGACCTTGCTGCCCTTGCACTTGACCTGTGCGACTTCCGGAGCAACGGCTGCGTCAAACTGCAGCTCGCCATCGACAGCCAGTTCGGGGTCCATCTCCTGGGCCTTGATGACGGCGTCGTGGCTCAGAGCGACGGTGCCGCCCTTACCGGAGCCCTTGGTGGAGAAGCTCAGGACAGCGACCTTCGGGTCGATGCCGAACAGCTTTGCGGTCTTGGCAGTCTCGACAGCGACCTCAGCCAGCTTGGAAGCAGCAGAGACCTTGACCTCGCCGGTTGCCTTGTCGATGGTATCGGTGTAGTCGATATTGACAGCGCAGTCGCCCATGGCGATGCGCTTCAGGCCCTCTTCGCCGCAGTCGCGGTCCAGGATGAAGCAGGAGCTCACCAGGTGGGCACCCTTCTTGGTCTTGACCAGCTGCAGAGCGGGGCGGATGGTATCGGCGGTGGAGTAGGTGGCACCGCCCAGCAGGCAGTCGGCCTTGCCCATCTTGACCAGCATGGTGCCGAAGTAGTTGGACTTCTTCAGCAGTGCGGTGCACTCCTCAGCGGTCTGCTTGCCCTTGCGCAGCTCGACCATGGCATTGACCATCTCATCAAAACCGGCGTAGTTCTCCGGGTCAATGATCTCAGCAGCGGAAATATCGAAACCACCGGCAGCGGCAGCAGCCTTGCACTCAGCCTCGTTGCCGACCATCACGACCTTCAGCACACCCTCAGCCAGCAGCTTGCTTGCGGCCTCCAGGATGCGGGGGTCATTGCCCTCGGTAAAAACGATCGTCTTGGGGTTCGCCTTCAGCTGGGCCACCAGCGGTGCAAACATATCAGCCATTGTGATTACCTCCGAAATTACTTTGCAATTATTCATGGGCAGCACAGACCTGCCCTTCTTTTTTATTTTAGCACAACCTCTGGAAACTTCAAGACAAAACCGCAATTTTGTGGTATATTTTGTAGCAGAAGATAAAGCGCTTAATCGTTAAGAAAATGTCATTTAGTTTGTGAGAGGTTTAACGAAATATGGAATGGGAAACACTCAAGGCCCAGTGCCTTGCCTGCCGCAGCTGTGGGCTGTGCGAAACGCGGACGAACGTGGTGTTCGGTCAGGGTGCCGAGGACGCCGAGGTACTGTTTGTGGGCGAAGGCCCCGGCCAGAACGAGGATGAGCAGGGCCTGCCCTTTGTGGGCCGCAGCGGCCAACTGCTGGACAAATACCTCTTCGCCATCGACCTGGACCGCAAAAAGAACTGCTATATCGCTAACATCGTCAAGTGCCGCCCGCCGCAGAACCGCGACCCCCTGCCCGCCGAGAGCGAAGCCTGTATGCCCTGGCTGCGGGAGCAGTTCCGTCTGCTCAAGCCGAAGATCGTGGTCTGTCTGGGGCGTGTGGCGGCCCAGCGGATGATCCGGCAGGACTTTTCGGTAGTCCGGGAGCACGGCGAATTCTATAACAAGAACGGCATCCTCTTCATGGCCACCTACCACCCCGCCGCTCTTCTCCGCCAGCCCCGCAGCAAGCCGGACGCCTTCGCCGACTTTCTGGCCCTGCGGGAGAAGATCCAGGAGGTCTGCGAGCACACGTATTGAGAAACCCTCTCCGTCAGCGCTGCGCGCTGCCACCTCTCCCGAAGGGCGAGGCATTGGCAGGCCGGGTCAGCCCTGCCGTTTGCCTGGGCCCGATCGGATGCAAGGTGCCGTAAATCGAGGCAACGGAGCCAGCAGTTTCCGACAGTGAAAACTCTGTTCGTCTGGCACAGCCAATACCGTTCCGCCAGTGGCTCCCCCATCGGGGGAGCTGTCACCGAAGGTGACTGAGAGGGTTATACCAGCCCCCTCTCCGTGACACTTTCCTTTTGTTTTGCATATTCTAGAACAAAAGTGAGGTGTTCCTTATGACAAACATCCGGACCGATTCGGTTGATTTTTTCCTCGGAGCCACCACGCCCGCCGGGTTCAAGGGCTATTTTGAGCCGCTGCGGCACGAACCGGGGATGCAGCTCTATCTCATCAAAAGCGGGCCGGGCTGCGGCAAATCCACCTTGATGAAGCACATCGCACAGGCTGCCGAACAGAAGGGCGAACGCATCGAGAAGATCCACTGCGCCAGCGACCCCGACAGCCTCGACGGCGTCATCTTCCCGGAAAAGCGGCAGGCCATTCTGGACGCCACCGCGCCCCACACGATGGAGCCGGACGCCCCCGGTGCCGACGAGGTCGTGGTGAGCCTGTACCACACCATCGACGCTGGGAAGCTCTCCCTCCACCGTGAGGAAGTCAAGGCGCTCTTTGCCCGGAACGCTTCCCTGCGCAGCCGGGCGGCGCGGTATATCGCCTCAGCCGGGAGCCTCCTGCTGGACAGCCGCCGCGCCGAAGCCTGCTGCGCCAACTTTGAAAAGGTGCGCCGCTATGCCAAACGCCTCTGCACCCGGATGCTCCCCCGCCTGCCCGACACGGCCCGCCCCGGCGAGGAGCTGCGGCTGCTGTCGGCCATCACGCCCAAGGGGCCGGTCTTCTATCACGGCACCGTGCAGGCATTGGCCGACCGGTATATCGTCTTCCGCGATGACTACGGGGCCATCTCCCGCCTGCTGCTGGAGCTCATCCGTGCCGAGGCGCTGGCGCGGGGCTACCAGATCATCACCTGCCCCTGCGCCATGCACCCCGAAGACCAGATCGACCATCTCTTCATCCCGTCGCTGCGGCTGGCCTTTTTAACGGATAACCCCTGGCACCCGGTGCACATCTCCGGTGTGCAGGCCGTGCGCTGCACCCGCTTCCTTGACCGCGAGCACATGGCCGGGTTCCGCGCCCGCCTGCGCTTCAACGAGCGGGCCGCCACCGAGCTGCTGGATCAGGCCGTCGCCCTCATGGCGCAGGCCAAGAGCTGCCACGACGAGCTGGAGACCTACTACCGCACCGCCGTCGATTTCGCCGAAGTCGAGAAGGTGACGGAGGAAACGATCAAAGCAATGTTGTAAAAGCGAGGTAATGTTCATGCCCTCCCCTCAACCGATCCGTCTGCCCATCCGGCAGCTGGTGGAATTTCTGCTCCGCACCGGCAGCATCGACAGCCGCTTCACCGGCTTCGACCGCGCCAACGAGGGAGCACGCATCCACCGCAGGCTGCAAAAAGCGGCGGGTGAAGGCTACGCTGCCGAGGTCTATCTGACGGCGCAGCGCGAGGTGGAGGGCCTTTTGTTTGTGCTGGAAGGCCGCGCCGACGGCATTTTCCAGAACGAAGACGGCACCGTCGTCATCGACGAGATCAAGACCACGGCCCTCCCCACCGAGGAGCTGACCGAAGACCGGAACCCCTGCCACTGGGCGCAGGGCATGGTGTATGGGGCCATCTACGCTGCGCAGAACCAGCTGGAGCGGCTCAGCGTCCGGCTGACCTATTACCAGATCGACACCGACGAGATCACCCGTTACACCCGGCACTTCACCGCCGGAGAGCTGGACGCCTTCCTCACCGGCCTGCTGCGGCAGTACGCCCCCTGGGCACGGCGGCAGATGACCTGGGCCGAGGCCCGCACCGCCAGCCTGACAGCTCTGACATTCCCCTTCCCGGCCTACCGCCCCGGCCAGCGGGCACTGGCGGGCGAGATCTACCGCGCCTGCATCGCGGGCCGGAGCGGGCAGAAAAACGGCACCCGGCTGTTCTGTCAGGCCCCCACCGGCATCGGCAAGACCATGAGCACCCTCTTCCCGGCCCTCAAGGCCATCGGCGCGGGCAGCGGCGAAAAACTGTTCTACCTCACGGCCCGCAGCACGACCCAGGCCGCTGCCGAGGATGCCCTCGCGCGGCTCCACGCCAGCACACCGGGGCTGGCCCTGCGCAGCGTGACCCTGACGGCCAAGGAGAAGGTCTGCCTCTGCAAGGACGCCGAGGGCCATCCCGCCTGTCTGCCCGAAGCCTGCCCCTACGCCAACGGCTACTACGAGCGGATCAAAGATGCCCTTGCCGCCCTGCTGGACGGTGCCCCGCAGTTCGACCGCGCTGCGCTGGAAGCCGCTGCCCGTCAGTTCACGGTCTGCCCGTTCGAACTGGGGCTTGACCTGAGCGCGTGGGCCGATGTTGTCATCGGCGACTACAACTATCTCTTTGACCCTGTGGTCCGGCTCCACCGCTTCTTCGATGCGGCGGGCGACTGGCTCTTTCTCATCGACGAGGCGCACAATCTGCCCGACCGGGCCCGCGCGATGTACTCGGCAGTGTTCGCAAAGTCTGCCCTCACCGACGCCAAACGCGCCCTCGGCCGGGGCAAAAGCAGCCTGAAAACAGCCCTTTCCCGCGCCGACCGGGCCTTTCTCGAAGCGCGGAAGCAGGTGGCCGTGCTGGCTCCCCGCCGGGGCGTTTCCCCGCCCACAGCGGACGCCGCCGGGCAGACCAGCCTTTTGGAGGAGACCCCTGCGCCGGGCATCGCCCTGTCCGAACCGCTGCTGGCGCAGGAGGGCACGGTCTTTTTCCGGGAGCTGCCCGACGCCCTGCTCAAGCCGCTCCACGCCTTGCAGGCCCCTTTGCAGGACTGGCTGGAGCAAAACCCCGATGCCGACGCCCACGCCCGGCTGCTGGAACTTTATTTTGCCGTGCAGGACATCACCCGCGCAGCTGACCGGTACGACACCCACTTCGTCACCCAGCTCACGGCCCGCGGCAGCGAGCTGGAGCTGGAACTGCTCTGCCTCGACCCCTCAGCCTTTGTGGACGCGAGCCTTGGCTGCGGGCGGGCGGCGGCGCTGTTCAGCGCTACCCTCACCCCGCCGGGCTACTACCGGGGCGTTCTGGGCTGCCCGGATGCCCGCGCCGTCGCCCTGGAAAGCCCCTTCCCGCCCGACCATCTGGGGCTGTACTGCCTGCCCGGCATCTCCACCCGCTACCGGGACCGGGAAGCCAGCATCCCCGCCGTGTCGGACGCACTGGCAGCGCTGGCCGGCGGAAAAGTCGGCAACTATCTGGCCTTTTTCCCCAGCTACGCCTACCTCCGCCGGGTCTACGAAGACTTCACGGCCCGGTATCCGGGCATCGCCACGCTGGCGCAGGAGAGCGGCCTGGACGACGCAGCACGGGCGGCATTTTTGCAAAAATTCACCCCGGACCCTGTGCAGACACTGCTGGGGTTCGGGGTGATGGGCGGCATCTTCGGGGAGGGCGTCGATCTGGTCGGCGACCGGCTCATCGGGTGTGCCATCGTGGGGGTCGGCCTGCCGCAGGTGAACCCCCGGCAGGAGATCCTGCGCCGCTACTACGACGAGCAGTCCGGCACCGGCTTCGACTACGCCTACCGGTATCCCGGCATGAACAAGGTGCTGCAGGCCGCCGGGCGGGTCATCCGCACCGCCGGAGACAGGGGCGTCGTCCTCCTTCTGGACGACCGCTTCGCCCGCAGCGAGTACACCCGCCTGTTCCCCCGCCACTGGCAGCACCTCAAGTACCTGAACGGCACCGAGGCCCTCAAAGAGGAGCTGGACCGCTTCTGGGGGAAGGGAAGCAGCCGTTGATTGGAACTGCCCGCGGGCCTTTATTTCTTCCAGAATGCGAAAAAGCCCTTCTTCTCGTAGGGTCTGGTCTCGGCACCGGTCACGGTATAGCCAGTGGCGGCGATGGCCTGTTTCAGCGTTTCGATGTCCAGTTCCTGCTCCGAGACGATGACCGTCTCGCCTCTGGTGTGGGAAGACGACACCTTGCTCACCTGCGCCGTCTTGCGCACCACGTCGTTGATGTGGCTCTCGCACATGCCGCACATCATCCCTTGGACTTTCAAGATCGTTTCCACCATTTCGGTTCTCCTCTCTGGATCGCATCAAAACCGGGCCATGATGTCCGGTTTTTGTCATTTTGTTAGTTATAGCTAACTTTCACAGAAATAAAAAAGGCTTCGGCTCCTTCCGCCCGCACAGAATGCCGCCGGTAAGAAGCTCCTCCTTCTTTTCTCAGTGCTATCATACCACGATTCCCTGCGAAACGCAACCCAGTATCGCTGACATTTTGTAAGTTATACTTGACATTTTGTCGCGCAGGTGATATGCTCTGGTCAGAGGGTACGAGCTCACTCTCCCATCCCATTGTACGAGGTGACAACATGCCGAAAAATCTGAAACTAAAAGCGGCCCGCGCCGAAAAGGATCTGACCCAGAGCGCACTGGCCGAAGCGGCGGGCGTCTCCCGCCAGACCATCAACGCCATCGAAAAGGGCGAGTATAACCCCACCATCAACCTTTGCCGCAGCATCTGCAAGATCCTGGGCAAAACACTGGACGAATTATTCTGGGAGGAATAAACGATGAAATTTTCACTGTACAGCAAGAAAAATCTGTTTGACGAGATGCAGGAGCAAACCATGCGCCGCATCGAAGCACGTGGCTTCTGGCTGCTGTGGGCAGGGCTGCTCCTCGCCATCCTCGTGCAGATCGTTCTCCGCACACCAAGCAGTCAGTGGGTCGGCGAGTTCGTTGTCTTCATGGCCGGCTGCTGCTATTCTCTCATCGAGTGCCTGCGCAACGGCCTGTGGGACCGCCACATCTGCGCAAATGCTTCCACCAATGCACTGCTCTCTCTGCTGGGCGGTGTCGTAGTCACCATCATTATCGGTGTTGCAATCGCCCATTGGCCGTGGGCGGTCGTCTCCGGTGTCATCGCCGGCGTTCTCTGCTTCGTGCTCCTGCAAGTCTGTATGCACGTCTCCGAGAAACGCCGCAAGGAACTTGATAACCCGAAGGACGAAGAGTAAACAAACGGAAAAAGCCAGGCAATGCCTGGCTTTTTCCGTTTATCATATGATTTCGTGATACACTTCCCCGCTCGCCAGCTCCTTCCACTGGAATATGCCGTCTTCCAGCGTCATATAACTGTGGGGGCTGTTCTCCTTCGGGATGCTCAGAGAGCCGGGGTTCAGGTAGAGGTTCCCGTCTCCGAAGCTCTCCCACGCCGGGACGTGGGTGTGGCCGTGCAATAGCACATCCCCCGGTGCCAGCGGCGGCAGGTTTTTCTTATTATAAATGTGGCCGTGGGTGGCGTAGACCAGCTTTTCCCCCACCGGCAGGATGCAGTAATCCGCCATCACCGGGAAACGCAGCACCATCTGGTCCACCTCAGCCTCACAGTTGCCCCGCACACAGCACAGCTTCGGCTTCAGGCCGTTCAACAGCGGGATGACCTCCTTGGGCGCGTAGCCGTCGGGCAGGTCGTTGCGGGGGCCGTGGTAGAGCAGGTCGCCGAGCAGCAGCAGGCGGTCTGCGCCCTCCCGCTCGAACGCCTCGACCATCTGGCGGCAGTATTTGGCCGACCCGTGCAGGTCGGATGCGATCATCCATTTCATCGTTCCATCTTCCTTTGCAGTTCAGTTGGCCCCATTATAGGGTCTGCGCTGCGGGCTGTCAAGCATTTGCCGCAGCCACGAAAAATCGTCTCTTGCCAAAATGGAGGAATCGTGGTACAGTATAGGCGTTGTATTTTTTCCAAAAAATGATTTTACCACGAGGTTTTGATATGAAAAGACATTCCCAGAACACTCTGGTCTCCCTGACCGCACTGGTCCTTGGTGCAACGGTGCTCCTCACCGGCTGTTCAGAGGACGCGGCAGGCAGCACCGCCGAAACCGCTTCCGCTCCTGCTGCACCCGTCCAATCTTCCGACACGACGGCCACCGGCGCAACCGCTGCGCAGACGTCTGAGCTGCTCGCTTCCCTGACCCACGAGGAGATGGAGGAGCTGATCTCCGGCAGCACCACGCTGGCCGAACTGGAGCAGAAACGCTTCAACCTCCCCTCTTCCGGCGCCTCCGATGCGGCCACGGTTTCTCCGGAGGATGCCGCAGCTGCGCAGGCTCCCGCCGCTTCTTCCACTTCTACTTCCCCGGCTGAGGCTCCGTCTTCTTACGATGTGGAGCTTCAGGCCCTCATCAACCAGCTCTACGCCGTCAAGGCCAATGCCGAGAGCGGCCTGAACAGCGCCATCCAGTCCGCAAAGGACGAGTATCACGCTCTGCCTGCCGACAAGCAGACGGCCACCCGGAAGGTCTCCATCGTGATGGGCAAGAGCAGTGAGCTTCAGAAGCTCGAAGCCGACTGTGACAAGCAGGTGGATGCGATCGTTGAAAAAATGCGCACCCTGCTTCAGGAAAATGGGCAGAGCACCGAGCTTGCCGATCAGGTCAAGGCCTCTTATAAGGCTCAGAAGAGCGCCATGTACGCTTCCCTCAAGAGCCAGCTTTTCGGCTGACCCTCTTGACAATCGCTTTCCAACGTGATATTCTAGGGTTCCTAAAATATCGTGTGGATTTTTACAGCATTCATTTCAGAGCTACTTTTCGCCACACAATGGTTCGCGGAAGCGCCCCATTGTGTGGCGTTTTTTTGCGCCTTTTTGGGGCACCGCGGGCCGTGTCCGTTTGATCCCCTCAGAAAGGAAGCAGAAAATGAACGATACCTTTATGAAAACCAGACCGGTGCTCCCGCTGCTGGTCTCCATGGCCCTGCCCAACGTCATCTCGATGCTGGTGAACTCGCTGTACAACATCGTGGACAGCCTCTTCGTCGCCCGCATCAGCGAGCAGGCCATGACGGCCCTGTCGCTGGTGTTCCCGGTGCAGAACCTCGTCAACGCCATCTCCATCGGCTTCGGCATTGGCATCAACGCGCAGATCGCACTCCACCTCGGTGCAGGCGACCGCGAAAAGGCGGACATCTCCGCCACCCACGGCATGGCCCTCTCGATCCTGCACGGCCTGCTGTGCACCGTGGCGGGCATCGCCATCATGCCGGGTTTTCTGCGCCGGTTCACCTCGGATGAGTCGCTGGTCTCGATGGGCGTCCTCTACGCCACCATCGTCTTCCTGTTCTCCATCGTCAACATGGCCGACCTTGCTTTTGAGAAGATGTTCCAGGCCGTAGGCCGGATGAACACCACGATGATCGCGCTGATCGCAGGCTGCGTCTGCAACATTGCACTGGACCCGGTGCTCATCTTTGGCCTTGGCCCGGTGCCCGCCCTGGGCATTGCCGGTGCAGCGCTGGCCACAAACCTCGGCCAGCTCGTCACCCTCTGCATTTACCTCTACTGCTACGCCACCTCCGACCTCCCGGTCCGGCTGCGCCGCAGGCATCTGCACTTCGAGCCCGCACTGGACGGCAAGCTCTACGCCATCGGCATCCCGGCCATTCTGAATCTGGCCCTGCCCTCCCTGCTGGTCACCTTCCTCAACGGCCTGCTGGCAGCCTTCTCACAGAGCTATGTCACGGTTCTGGGCATCTACTACAAACTCCAGACCTTTCTGTACCTGCCCGCCAACGGCATCGTGCAGGGAATGCGTCCACTGGTCGGCTATAACTACGGTGCAAGGGAGCATGGCCGTGTCGCCAGGCTCTACAACCTGACGCTGGGCCTGAGCGCCGCCATCATGGCCGTTGGCACCGTCCTCTGCCTGACCATCTCCGGTTCCCTCATCGGCCTGTTCAGTTCCAACCCGGAGACCATCGCCATCGGCACCACGGCCCTGCGCATCATCTGCCTTGGCTTCGTTGTCTCGGCAGTCTCCACCACCTCTTCCGGCGCGCTGGAGGGTCTGGGTAAGGGGGTGCCCTCGCTGGTCATCTCCCTCTGCCGCTATGTGTTCTTCATCATGCCGCTGGCCTGGGTGCTTTGCCGCACCCTTGGCCCCACAGGCGTCTGGCACGCCTTCTGGATCACGGAGGCCTGCTCTGCCGCCATCGCCTTCGTCGTCTACCGCAGAGCTGTCTCAAAGCGCTGAGCCTGCCCTGAAAGCATGACCGCCCCGCCGCATCCGTTGGTTTTGACTATTGAGAACTACAGGAACTACTAGAACAATCGCCATTACCAGCACCGCTTGTTCATCCGGACTCCGATGTAGGCTCATGTCAGTGCTATGAATCGAGCGGTCTGACACCGATTTGTACAAATCAAAAGGCAGTGCGTCCCACGCGGCGCACTGCCTTTTTGCTACTACGGTTACAAAAATCTCCAAACCGTTTCACTTGACGAAATCCTCCCGCATGGGGGTGAAGATATCCAGCAGGATGCCCGCTTCGGTGCAGACACAGCCATGCTCGACGCCGTCTTCTTTCAAGATGGTGTCCCCGGCGTGGACCGTTCTGGTCACACCGTCCACGGTGAACGCGAATGCTCCCGACACCACATAGGTGATCTGGGTGTGCGGGTGGTGGTGCAGCGCTCCCACCGCACCCGTTTCAAACGTGTTTTCCACGCACATCAGGCCATCGGTATAGGCCAGCACCCGGCGGGTGATCCCCGCGCCTGCGGACTGGGGCAGAGCGTCCGCATGAAAGACCCAGCGCTGTTTCTTTTCCGGCAGATCCATATCAGGTTCCTTCTTTCTTGTTTCTGGCAAAGCCATTTTCCCCATTCTATAGCAATTCAACTTTTTATAGCAGTTTGCGCTTTTAATGCACAAGCAACATCCGCAAACTGCATATCGCAAATATGCTGTTTGAATGTTGCACTAATTTCTTGACTTGCGATAAAAGACCGGAGCCTCTTTGACAAGGGCTCCGGCCTGATCTCAAACAAAAAAAGTCCCATCCGAAGCTCTTATCGCTGCTGCCTCTCTGCTCCGACATCCCGTTCCCACACAACGATGCCGGAAGAAGCAGCATTTGGAAGAGTCTCTATGAACAGCAATCCCCCGATCACCGTCAAGAGCTTCGTCAGGACTTTTACCAGACAAGGCCGCCTGCACCGCCACACGCTCTGCGGTGCCGCATGAACCCGTTCCGCGCTTCCGGATTGCTCCCCGGCCGCAATGCGCCGTTCTTGGCTCTCTGCCTTGTTCTTGCCTAAATTATAGCAAATATTCACCCAATTTTCACGCAAAATGTCATATTCTGTGGGGGAGGATGTCATATTCTGTGCACCGGCACCGAACAGGTGAACCGGAACCATTTGTCCCGGCAGCTGATGGCGTACTCACCCTGATACTTGCGGAGCACATCCGTCACATTCCACAGGCCGATGCCGTGGCCCGGCTCCTTTTTGGTGCTGCGCGGGAGCTGACCGTCCGGCAGGTCCAGATCCTCCCGGACCCGGTTGCGAACGGACAGCAGCAGTTCCTCCTCCGTTTTCCGCATCCGGAAATAGACTTCCGGCGGGTCGGCCTGGGCGGCAGCGTCGATGGCGTTGTTGAGCAGGTTGGAGACGACCATCACAAGGTCGGTCTTTTCGAGTGGAATCGCCCGCAGGTCGGGCAGGTCAAAGTAGAGCATGACCCCCTTGCAGGTGGCCTCCTCGTATTTTTTGCTCAGCAGCGCATCCAGCAGCGGATTGTGCGTGTTCATGATGGTGGTATGGGCCGCGATGATCTTTGTGACCGTGGCAAGGTACGCTTTGGCTTCCTCGTATTCGCCCTGTTGCAGCAAGAGCGTCAGCGCCTCGATGTGGTTGGTGAACTCGTGGGTCAGGCGGCGCTGGGTGGTGTAGGAGTCCATCAGCGCTTCAGCCCGCTCCCGCTCCAGCGCCGTCTGCACATGAAGCTCCTGCTGCCGGGCCATCTGCTGATTGAACATCTGGACGATGTACATGTGGAGGAGCACCGCCACCGTCAGGCCCAGCGTCAGCAGCAGCATGAGGGAGTCGGCGGGTTCGTCCTTCACCGAGATCATCAGGACCACGTTCAGCACCACGACGATGCCGGGAAAAAAGGACATGACCAGCGCCTGCGGGGATTCGAGCGCCCGCTCATCCTTCCACTGGTGCGAGAAATAGGCCACCACCACGCCCACGATGAGGTTCGTGAGCGTCATGGTCACCAGACATCCGGGCCGCTGCCAGACCACCTGAAGCGACGTTCCGGTCACCCAGGAGACCACATAGCGGACCGTATTTTCGGAGAGCAGGCACATGGTGCCGTTGATGAGGGCGGCGGTCAGCTTCTGGGGCAGCGTCCCGCCGAACAGCAGGGTGGACAGCAGCACATAGCCCACATTGTACCAGACGGTCTCCAACGTGAAAAAGCCGATCTGGAAGATCAGACTGAACGCCAGCATCCCGGCCACCAGAACAACGCTCCAGAACCCGACATGCTTCACCCGCCCTTTGCCGAGGTAAGCGCGATCCACCAGCAGGAAGGCGGCCCACTGCGACACGCAGACCATATGCCCGATGAAGAACCAGGATATCTCATTCATCGCCAAACTGCCCCTTCCATTCCAGATAGGTCTCCCGGATGGCCGCATAGCCGTTCCGGCTGACGCTCAGTTCCACCCCGTTGCGCATCGTGACCTTGTACCCGCTGATCTGGCGGATGTAGCGCATGTTGACCACATCGCTCCGCCCCACCCGCAGAAAGCCGTTCTCGAACAGCGCCTGCGGCAGATCGGTCAGCCTGCCGTAATAGGAGCAGAGCGGCTGATGCGGCACATCCCCATAGACATTGACCTTGCGCAGGTCACTTTCCAGGCAGTAGATGCTGTCGTAGGGCAACTCGATGCTGGTGCGGTTCTGCCGGATGGTCAGCACCTTGCGGCTGCGGGCGATCTTTTCGTGGAAGAGCGCCTCCAGGCAGCTGGGCAGCATCCGTTCCAGGTCCCGTTTGAGGATGTACCGGAACGCCTGGACTGTGTAGCCCTCCGGGGCAAATTCCAGATAGGCCGAAATGTAGATCAGGCAGATCTCCGGGCTGCGCTCCCGCAGCTGACGCCCCAGCGAGATGCCGTTCATGGTATCCAGATCCACATCCAGCAGCGCCACCTGATACAGCTCCAGATTCGGCACGGCCAGTGCTTCTTCGCCGCTGGTGCAGACCACGATCTCCGCCGGGATCTCCCGCTGGCCGAGACAGGCCCGGACCAGCTGCTCCACCCGTGCGGCAAACCGCGCGTCGTCATCACAGATCAACATGTGCATGGTCGGTGTCCCCTTCTTTTGAAAAAAGCGGGCTCCCCGATGCGAAGAGCCCGCCCTTTCGAATGTACATTACGCGAAGAATTTGTCGTAGAGGCCGAAGGCAAAGATGAACAGAACGATCAGCGGCAGACCATAGGTCAGATAGCCGCGCATCCAGTCCTGCATCTTGGGACCTTCGCCGGTGTTGACTTCCTGTTTGTAGTTCTTCCAGCCCCAGCCGTAGCGGGAAACGCAGAACAGCAGATAGACCAGCGAGCCCAGCGGCAGGAACAGATTGCTGACGAGGAAGTCCTCAAAATCCAGCACCGCGCCGCCGAAGACTGCAAAGCCGTCCCAGCTCCACACATTGTACCCCAACACACAGGGCATGGACAGCGCCGCGATGAGGAACAGGTTCACAAGGCTGGACTTTTTGCGGGAGCAGCCGGTCAGCTCCATGCCGCAGCAGATGATGTTCTCGAAGACGGCCAGCACGGTAGAAAGCGCCGCAAAGGCCATGAACAGGAAAAACAGGCTGCCCCACAGCCGACCCATCGCCATGTTGGCGAAGATGTTGGGCAAGGTGATGAAGATCAGGCTGGGGCCGGCGGTCTGGTCCACACCGTAGGTGAAGCAGGCCGGGAAGATGATGAGGCCAGCCGTGATGGCCACGAAGGTATCCAGCGCCACGATGCGGATGGACTCGCCCAGCAGAGCATGTTCCTTGCCGATGTAGCTGCCGAAGATGGACATGGCACCGATGCCAAGGCTCAGGGTGAAGAAAGCCTGATTCATGGCACCCACCAGCGTATTGACCACGCCGACCTCTTTCATGCGGGCAAAGTCCGGCACGAGATAGAAGCGCATGCCCTCCTTAGCGCCGGGCATGAACAGACTGTTGACGGCCAGAATGACCATGATGACGAGCAGAGCGATCATCATGACCTTGGTCACCCGCTCCAGACCATTCTGCAGGCCCTTGGCACAGACCAGGATGCCGAACGCCACCACGAAGATCATCCAGAACGCCATGATGCCGGGGCTTGCCAGCATCTCGCTGAAGGCATTTGATACCTGGTCTGTATTCAGACCGGCCAGCTTTCCGGTGGCAGTCATGTAAAAATAGTGCAGCATCCAGCCTGCAACGGTGGTGTAGAACATCATCAGCAGATAACAGCCGATGAGGGTGAAATAGCCGTGGATGTGCCACTTCTGGCCCGGCTTTTCCAGCGCCTGATAGGCGCGCACCGGGCTTTTGCGGCTGGCGCGGCCCACTGCAAACTCCATGGTCATAATGGGCAGGCCCAGAATGATGAGGAACAGCAGATAGAACAGCACGAAGGCACCGCCGCCGCCCTGCCCCGCCATATAGGGAAATTTCCAGACATTGCCGATGCCGATGGCACAGCCCGCCGAGAGCAGGATGAAGCCCAGCCGCGATTTTAGGGTCTCACGTTCCATGATAAAATGTTCTCCTCTGTAATCCATTTGCCCCGGTCTGCCTTTTGCAGCTTGCAGCCGGGCACAACAGAATTATTATATCACAGTTTTCCCCCATTGGGGAGGAGTCGCATGACGTTTCAGAAGAGAAAAAGATTCATTTTTGACCGTTCTAAAAGGAGCGGAATTTGATAGCATTCAGAACGTCAGCCGCATCTGATACCATGTCACGCCGCCGTGTGCAGACCCGGAAACGCCCTCGCTGACAAAGCCGAATCGGGCGTAATAATGCACCAGTTTGTCCTTGCAGGTGAGCACAAGGCCCTTTCTTCCCTGCTGTTTTGCCGCCGCAATGGCCGTTTCCAGCAATTGTCCAGCCAGGCCGCGCCGCCGGTATTCCGGCAGCGTGTTGACCCCAAAGATCATCTGCCATGCACCGTTTTCGTTGTGGAGCGAGGCATCTGCGTACATTGCATCGGTCAGGTCTGCCGCGTCCGTGACCATACCGTCCACAAAGGCTGCGAGTGTTTCGTCCTCCCACAAGAGCCAGAAATGATTTCCATAATACCGCAGCCGCTCGGCAAATTCTGCACGGGTCGCCGCCTCTGCCGCCGGGAAGCATTCTGCCTCCACTGCTGCAATGGCGTCGAGATCCTGCTCGACTGCGGTTCGAATCGTTTGTGCCATGGTTTCTCTCCCTTTCTCATGCTGTGCTGTCCGAGCCGTTTCCGGTCGGGCTTGCGGTGGTGATCGGCCATCCGCAGCCCGCGCTGAATGGCGGGACGTCGCAGCGGAACACATTATGACTGCTAAAATCATAGCATACGCCGCGCAACTTATCAAGGCCCGCTGGATGCACAAGCCCCCGCCAACACCTGCTGGCGGGGGCTTGTGATTGATTTTTGTGAAACGTTATTCGAGCTCGATAAGTTTATTTCTTTGTTAAACGAATTTGTTTAGCATGTCTGTCCTTGGATGTTCACTTTTCCATGAGATTGCCGTGGTAGATGCGGCTTGCTGATTTTTTAGTATCACGATAGTATCATTCAAACAATGACATTTGTATCCAGCATTTTCCTTCTGATGGTTCACTACAATTTAAAACACTCTTTAACTTGTCTAGGAACCCTCTTTGACCTCTAAATATTTTTACTCTTGCCTCTTCTACGTTAAACCATTCTGCCCTGTCATTTTCAGGGAACATTTGTAGGTGTCCAGATTTAGGTGGCCACTCCATCTCAAACAAATTACTTTTTACTTTAGTCGCATCAATTTCCATTTCCGCAGCGAAAATTGTAACCATTTTGCCACTTGGTTGTTTAATTGTACCTAAATCTATCAGTCCTCTATCAATCTCAATTCCTGTTTCTTCTCTAAATTCTCTTTTTGCTGCATCTATAATTGTTTCATTTTTTTCTTTTATCCCCTTCGGAATAGACCATGCCTCACGGTCTTTATTTATCCAGAACGGTCCTCCTGGATGCGCCAACATAACCTGTAAGACACCTTTATTATATCTGTATGGAAGTATTCCTCCACTATGTTCTGCCAAGCTTATCATCTCCATCTAGTGGCAATTCACTTAAATCTTTTCCATCTTTAATTAGCTTTTCGTAGCTTTGCTTTAATGTGTTAAAAAACTCACCTTCATTATTTACCAATTCAAAACCAAAACTTTTTCTCATTCCAACTTCATAAGGCTTTGTTTCGATTTGGATTGTTCCATTTTTGCTATCGCCATCTAGTATTATCGCGCTTCCAAATGGCAACGTTTGATGTACTCTTATAAGAAATCTGTCCTGTTCATTTTTTTCTAGTGAATTTTTAAAACCTTTCAACGTGGTTAGCGCACTAATCGTATTATTCTGTAACGCTTCAGTTGATTGTTTAAACAGCGGCATAATTGTTCTATAAAGTTCCTGATTAAAAGGATTCAGTAGCGAAATCGTTATCCTAAAGTTAGAGTTACCTTTTAATTTTCTTTCAAAAACTTTACAGATATCATCAAACTGAATTCCTGTAGACAATGTAACGCTTACCATGCAAATGCTTTCATGCGCTCTTTCTATATATTTATCAATAGAGGAAGCCTTCTCTCGATATTTGCTGTAGTCATCTCTACTAGAATAAAAAGCTCGCATTCCTACCGACGATATTTGTTCAAGTAACTCCTTAGATACAGTCGCCTGTTCTTTAGATTTTCCTTTTATAACTCTCCTAATTTCATTAACAGCAGGCCCTAAGGCAGCGTTTATATTCCCATCCCTTCTATTATTATCATATTTCAGCAGATTAATTCCAATCAAATCCGTAGGAATATGAATGTCACCATCATTATTGGGCATCACAATAAAGCAGTTCGATTGTCCTAATACTCCCATGAACATACCAAGTTCAAAGAGGACATTATCTCGCACTGCCTTTTCCTTTTCGCCCCGAATCACCAAATCATCGGCTGCCGAAAAAACAAAAATACCATAATCCATCCTTGACAACATTGTCAGTAAATCTTTCACCGTATATGAGGACGGCTCAAAAACGCCCTGATCCCATACCGTACATTCAGCATCGTACTGCAATAAGGTTTGAATTGCATATGCAACGTCTAGTCCTTCTACTGAGGAAGCGATAAACAACTCCGATTTCATTTTGTCCTCCCTTCGAAGCCAATTTTAAAGCCTTGTAGGTGTTTTTTTATATTATAATTGATTTTTTTCTAAAATCAAGCTCTTAAAAACATTCACTTACGCAATAACCCTTGACAATTTCAAGTGTCGTAACCTCCGCCAATCCCAAAGAACTTATCAAAGAAGCTCTTCAACTTATCGATTACACCCTGTTTTTTCTGTGCACGGCCACCGCCGCCAAAGCGGGAAACAGGAGGCATCAGCTTATCAATGTCAGTGCCCACGGTCTTGATCTCACCGTCACGGAACGCATTGGCCAGATACTTGCGCGTCTCCGGCTCCTTTAGCTTTTCCTCTTGGATGATCTTTGCAAGCTCTTTCTCCCGCTGTTCGGACACAAAGGTGTTCCACTCTGCCATCACGTCATCCACATCGTTGACACCTGCAATAAAGGTTTCAATCAGTTGCTTTTTGCTGCGCAGTTCCGGGCTGGCATCAATCGCCTTGCGAATCGTGATGAGCACTTCTTTATCATTGCAATGGGTGTCATGGTACTTTTTGACCAGCATCAGAATGTAGTCAATATTGATCTCGACCTGCCGAATCAGCTCCACCTCGAACACCACATCATCCGTGATGTCCTCTTTGGTTTCATCACGCTTCTTATTGCGCCATTCATCTCGCAAGTCCTGATAGCGGCCCAAGTAGTCCTGCAAATCCCGTTCCGAGATCAGCTCGTTGCCCTTGAAATCATCAAAGGAAGATAGCAGGTTCCGCATTCGCAGCAGTGCACCAAACAGCACGATAAAATTCTTCTGGTTCTGCTCTCCGACGATCTGCGGCTCTGTCAGCGGGAACTTCTGCGTCAGGTCATCGATCATGTCCGTATAGCCCTGATGGTATTTTCCCTGCTCATCCGTATAACCATGGTAATAGTCCGCGTATTTGCGCAGCAGAACGATGCCTCCCGCATTTTTATCTCCGAACAGCGAGATTGCCGCATCCACTCTCTTTTGCAGGTTGCGGAAGCAGACGATATTGCCAAAGGTCTTGATGCTGTTCAGGATACGGTTTGTCCGGCTGAACGCCTGAATCAGACCGTGCATCTTCAGGTTTTTGTCCACCCAAAGGGTGTTCAGCGTGGTGGCATCGAAGCCTGTCAGGAACATATTGACGACGATCAGCAGGTCAAGTTCCTTGTTCTTCATGCGGAGCGATACATCTTTGTAGTAATTCTGGAACCGTTCGCCATCGGTGGAGTAGTTCGTATGGAACATCTCGTTGTAATCCTGAATGGCGGCATCCAGAAAATCCCGACTGCTCTGGTCAAGGTTAGAGGTGTCCTCCGGGTTTTCCTCGTCCAGAATCCCGTCTGTTTCCGCTTCATTGGCTCCATAGCTGTAAATGGCAGCAATGCGCAGCCGCTTGGTTGGGTCTGCCGCCATCTGTTTTTTGAACTCCTGATAATACAGCTTTGCCATCGGCACAGATGCCACGCAGAAAATCGAATTAAACCCGCTGACGCGCTGTTTTTTCTTAATTTCCTCCACTGCGCCACGCTGGGCAGAGGCCACCTCTGCCACATTTGTCAGCAGATTAAACTCATACGATTTGTCTCCCCGATAGGTTTTCTGGTCGAAGTGGTCGAGGATGTACTTTGTCACCAGAGAAATACGCTTGGGTGCCATGAACGCCTTTTCCCGGTCGATATCCCAAACCTGTTTATCGTCCATGTCTGGCTCTGCGTCCATCGTTTTGATGTAATCCACACGGAACGGCAGCACATTCTTGTCGTTGATGGCATCCACGATGGTGTAGGTATGCAGTGGTAGAACCTTTTCGCCTTTTTCATTTGGTTCACCGCCAAACAACTGAGGCGTTGTCCTCATACCGGGTTTTCCGCTCGTACCTGCATTTGCTGCGTAAATCGGTGTTCCGGTAAAACCGAACAGGTAGTACTTTTTGAAGTTGTGAACGATAGCACCGTGCATATCACCGAACTGGCTGCGGTGGCACTCGTCAAAGATGATCACAACATGCTTCTGGTAGACCTCATGCCCCGGATTTTTCTTGATGAAGGTCGCCAGCTTTTGGATGGTGGTAATGATGATATGCGCTTCCGGGTTTTCCAACTGGCGTTTCAGAATCGTGGTGCTGGTGTTGGAGTTTGCCGCTCCCTTCTCGAAGCGGTCATACTCTTTCATAGTCTGGTAGTCCAAGTCCTTGCGGTCTACCACAAACAGCACCTTGTCGATGTAGGGCAGCTGCGATGCCAGCCGTGCCGTTTTGAAGGAGGTCAGCGTCTTGCCGGAGCCAGTGGTGTGCCAGATGTAGCCGCCGCCCTCGATGCTGCCATACTTTTTGTAGTTGTTGGCGATCTCGATGCGGTTCAATATCCTCTCGGTTGCCGTGATTTGATATGGGCGCATCACCATCAGCATCTTTTCTGAGGTAAAGATGCAGTACCGGGTCAGCACGCTCAGGATCGTGTGCTTTGCAAAGAATGTCCGGGTAAAGTCGATCAGATCCGTCAGCACGCGGTTGTTCGCATCAGCCCAGTAGGAGGTAAATTCAAAGCTATTGCTGGTCTTTTCCTTTTTCGTCTTGCCGTGTTTGGCATCCTTGATGGCATTGTAGCGGGTGCTGTTGGAGTAGTACTTGGTATTTGTGCCGTTGGAGATCACGAAAATCTGCGTATACTCGTACAAACCGCAGCCCGCCCAGAACGAATCCCGCTGGTAGCGGTTGATTTGGTTGAACGCCTCCCGGATGGCCACCCCGCGCCGCTTCAGTTCCACATGAACCAGCGGAAAGCCGTTGACCAGAATCGTCACATCGTAGCGATTATCATGCCGCGCACCGTCCGCCTGCTTCACCTCGTACTGGTTGATGACCTGCAGGCGGTTGTTGTGGATGTTCTTTTTGTCGATCAGTGTGATATTTTTGGAACTTCCATCATCCCGGTGCAATACCTGCACATTGTCTTCCTGAATCTTTCGGGTCTTTTCGGGAATATGCTCGTTGGGGTTGGCAATCACATCACTGAAAAACTGCTGCCATTCCGTATCGGAAAACTGGTAGTGATTCAGCTCTTCCAACTGACTGCGGAGGTTGGCAATCAGTTCATCCTCGGTATGTAGCGGCAGATAGGTGTAACCCTGCTCGCACAACAGCCGGATAAACTCTTTTTCCAACTCCGCCTCACTCTGGTAGCTGTCAGAGCGCACCTTGGAGGGTTCATAGGTGGCAACAACGGTATCCTCATTGGTAGCCGCAACGATATTGAAAAAGAACATTTCTATCACCTTATACTTTCAAGAACTCCATTTACCGCCTTAAAAAGTTCATATTGATCGTCCAACTGCTCAACAATTTTCAAGCCGTGCATCATATTACAACGAATTCTGTAAATTGACATTAGGCAACCAAGAACTATATACTCTTCTTTTTGAGCTAAAAAACCTTCCATCGCTTTTCTCTCTTCCGGCTCTGTTTTCGGTCTTTTAGCGTTATCCGGATATAATGCTGTCCTTACATATTCTTCAATCATCTGTTCAAACAAGAACCTTCTTTGCTCAAATACTTCTGCCAAATCTTTTTGACTCTGAAAATCAATTTTCACATACGGGGCAACCTTTTTAAGTTCTTTATAATTACATTCATTATGGCAAAATTCTTTTTCAAACCAGTTCCATAAAATCGCGAATTTTCCAATTTCCAAAACCGTTTGGTCTTTTAATTCAAAATCTCTAATTTTCATAATCTCTCCTTAAAGCTCAACAGCTTATCCCGATAATACTCATACTGCTTTTGTCTTGCTTCAATCTCTGCGGGTAGGCCGTTCGTCAAACCATTGCAAAGATCGTCCAGCTTTTTTAACACTTCAACAATCCGGCTCTGTTCCTGCAATGATGGGACCGGAATTCTTATTTTCTTTAGTTCTCCCATCGGTACACTCTGAACTGTTCCTCCTGCCGCCTTTTTCATGTACTCTTTTTTGATAAAGTCCGTCATCAAAATGTAACGTAAATACATTGGTTGAATCATGGTCTGGTTCGGCTTAATTGCATATACTCCCTCTTTGATGTTCCAGTTGGAAGGTTCTTTTTCAATTACAGCCGTTTCACCAATCGTTCCTGTGCCTGAAAACAGCACATCTCCTACTTCCAGATTGGAGCGGTTATTGCACAGTTTCCGGGCTTCATCATTCATTCGGTCAGTCTTTTCCGACGGTACAATTTTTCCGTCTTTCATTTCCCGAATCGTAATATAATAATTCGTTGCATCTTCTGTATTGAGCTTAAAGAATTTTCGTGGATTCAAGCCAGTATTTAGAGAAACAATCACATCACCAAGTTCCAACCATACACAGCCATAAACATACTGAACAAGCTTAATCAGTGCTCTGCTCTGCTCTGCTCTGCTCTGCTCTGCTCTGCTCTGCTCTGCTCTGCTC
>OHWD01000034.1_pt1 | contig 41093 bp, 27 predicted proteins | sample 1579611 | NCBI WGS metagenome assembly OHWD01 (sample SAMEA3882533, study PRJEB24775) | human gut metagenome | biome: human-associated habitat; feature: intestine environment; material: feces | place: Netherlands | collected 2009/2010
AGGAGCGGAAAGAAAGTGGCAAAGAACCGTTTTTTCCTTATCTGCGATGCTTGCAGAATAACAAAGGACAGCCCAAATCAAAAGGACTGTCCTTTATTCATAAATCGTTTTTTTCTGTTCCTTGGGAGATAGTCCCATCTGGCGATTGACACTTTTGCTTACTAATGCGGCATGATGCCGTCCTATGGATTCAGTGGCAAGCTGAGATTTTAGCCGTAGTCTTTCTTTTTCATTGGCGTACTCTTAATTTATTGTCAGAGGCGATACGACTTGAGACCTTCATCGAATGCAGCCTTGATTTCGGCTGCATAGGCATTGAAGTGTTCGTTGATGATGTTATCCACATAACTTGCAATGGAAATCTTTCCCTTGCCTACGATACTGACAAATTTAGTCACACGCTCATGAATGTCCTCGCTGATGCCAACATGTCTGCCATATCTTGCGGTAAAACCTGCATTTGCCATGAACTTACCGACATACTGCTCAGCACGCTCTTTCTCCATTCTGTCGATTGGCTCAAATTCACCCACATCATAATTCTCATATGCTGCATCTTCATCAAAACACTCCTCCTTGTCGGAAATAGTTGACGATGTACGGTCTTGAAATGTCTCTTCAAGACAAGCGTCAATCTGTTTACCAACTTCCTCCATTGTCTCTTCATAATTTCTCATGAAAGCCTCATACAACTCCTTGGCATCTGTCGAAGTGAGTTGTCCTTTACCACAGTTTTTTGTTTTGTCTGCCATAATCATTTTTTAATTGTTATACAAATTCTCTGCTATTGAAATACTTGTTGACTATTGAAAATCTGACTTCAACAGTTTTTGTCAGATACCTGACATATGCAATTCCATCAACGCATCTATTTTGCGTTTAATAATCTTTGAGCGTTCTGCGATTTCAGCTTGTAGCTTTTCGCTGTCCATTTCCGAGAATGTTTTGCCCACATGTGCAAATCTATCCTTTGTTGCATTGTTCTCTTCTGTTCTTTCCATAATTCTCCTTATTAAATTGTTATACAAAGTCGAGGATATTGAAGTCCTCTATACTGTCTGGCACCTTAAACTCTTTCTTTGGCTTGGAAATCTCTACAATCTTGTGAGTTTGCAAGTAGAAGGTGACGTAATCATGGATGTTCTTCTTGCACTCCTCGCTGTTCTCCATGAATTTCTCATAGAATTGGTTGCCATCCATCTCATGGAAAACCTTGCCTGCATGTCTTTTCTCCTTGTCCGTTGCTTTCGGTGCCTTGACGGTATTAACAGCTGCGTCAATGTCCTCAAAACTTGACCCTTTGGCTTGTGGTACATCGGCATCTCCCTCATTATCAGAATATTTCACACCAATATCTTCTATGCGAACATTCGTAAACACATCATCAAGCTGTTCGTCAGAAATCCGTGCCGTACTCTTTGGAGAATCGTCAAATGTCACGTCATTATCCGATACGGACATGGATTCTGTTTGTTTTTGTTCCGTTTCTTCTTTCTTCCGCAGTTGGGACACTTTGAAAAGACTTTTGCCTACAAGTGCCATCGGGTCGATAGGCGGTTTTTTCTCCTTTTCCTTGCCGTTCGCAACTTCAAGGAGCAACTTGTTGTAAAAATAGATAGTCCAAACATTGAATGCAGCCAAGACTATCAAGAATATAGTTTCCATTGTCATGCTTGTTCCTTTTTGTTACATATTCCAATCGTCAATCTCTTTTCTCAGCAAGCCGTTGATTTCTTCCTGGTTCTCTTCAAGATGTCTCTCAAGAATAAGGTCGATATAACCACCAACTGTCAACTCATGCTTTGCGAGCACACTGACAATCCTCGAAATTCTCTTGTGTATCTCACGACTGATATAAACGCATTGACGAGTCTTTATCTCGTTTCGCTTGAAGAATGCCGAATCGTAACTTTCCGAAGAAGCCTTGGGAGGCTTGCGTGAAATTGGCGACTTATCGGTCTGCGAGCATTGGGACTTCCAGCCAACCTCTTTTTTCTCTTCGGTATCTTTCACTTGGGATTGGGAAGCTCCGTCAAGAATGGATGCCGTTGTCGTGCCAATCTTGCTCTTGCCAATAGAGGCAATGAGCAGATTTTCATCTATTGCGTCAGTGTTGATTTTTCTGCTTACCATAGGCTCATGTCTTTATGATTTCACAAATCTCGTCGGACAACTCCTTGATGCCACTCCCTCGCAACAGGTTTGGGTCTGATGGAAAGATGGTGGAACGGAACACTGCCTTTCTGTTCTCCGACAGCTCTCTTCTGAAACGTTTGCTGTCTGGCAGTCGTGTGTTGAGAACCGAATAGTCGAGAGACTTGAACATACCTTCATATACATCATACAAACTCGTTCGTTCTCGTTTGTCAACCATTGTCCAAAAGAAAGCAAGTTTCTTGGTGACCGACCAACCCTGTGTCAAAAAGTTGTCGTGGAACAACTGCATGAAGCTCATTGCGCTTTCTACAACAAAGCGGTCTGCGCTGACGGGTACAAAGATGTAATCCATCTGAGACAAGGTCTTCATGACGCCCTCACTTTTGATAGTCCCAGGCATGTCAAAGAAGATGAAGTCAAGTTTAACCTCTGTTTCATTCAACACTGTCTCTGCGTCGTCAAGCGCATTGACTGCATTGCTTCTCGTTACGCTGAAGGACTTCTTGCCCAGCTTTTTGAAATGCTCACAGGCTTGCGCCTTGAAATAGTCGCTGCTTTTGATGAGTTCCAGTTCCTCGTCTCGCAGGTCTGCAAGGTTGTATTGTGGCTCGTCACAATCTATGACCGCCACATTGTAGCCCTTGACATTGTGAAAGTAGTTGGCTACAAGAGCCGTGATGGTGGACTTTCCTATTCCACCTTTCTGTGTCGCGAATGCAACAAATCTTGTTTTACTCATATCTTTAACTTTTTAAATTGTTGATAACTCACTTCTATAATATTCTGCCAATTTAACGATGTGGACACATAAGAGTCCATGTCTATAATTCATTGCTTCATTATGGAGACCTTGAACCATTGCAATGCTTTATCATTTCCATACGACAGTACGACAGTGAATCAGTAAGTCTGTACGTCAGTAGCGCATCATTGAAGCAAGGCGATACTGCAATAATGACAGATTTATTCACTTCTACAAATGCTTGTTTCACCATATTTTCAAATCATTAGTTCGATGTTTACGGCTGCAAAGTAACAACGAAAAATCCGAAAAACAATGGTTTTCAAATCCTGTGGCAGCATGTTGCCGATAGTTGCAGTGGTTGTCTGGGGTGCATCTGTTCCAAGGGCGCTTTTTTAGCCGTAATTTTGCACCCGAAAGGCAAAGCGATGGATAGCGCATCCATATCGTTCCGAGAAGAACTAAGGCTTGATGCTCCGCAAAGGACTGGATTTCCCGAACAGCTTCCATTCGGGATGGGGACGGCTTCTTACCAAGGCTAACTCCAATCCACCCTAAGCGGATTTTTATGTCCTCAAAGACATAGCAAGGTATGTTTTGAGTTACTCAAAACCTTTGGAGTTACTCTCCAAAGACCTTGCCCTGCCGGGTTGGTAGCCTCTCCGAAGTCGGGCTCCCCATGTTCCAATCTGACGATAGTTTGCTCAGTTCCATTATTGCCGCATGTACCACTTAATCCATTTTAATATGAACACAGAAAGAAAACGAGGGGGACGAATCCCCAAGCTGAACCCGAAGTCGCACCATGTGATGCTTCGGTTCGACGATGACGAGTGGATGAAATTCCTCGTCATGTATGAGCAGACTGATGTGAAGGCGAAGGCTGTCTTTGCCAAGGCACGCATCTTCGGCGAGCCGTTCAAGGTGTTGCGAGAGGACAAGACATTGGTGGAATACTACACCAAGCTTTCTTCTTTTCACTCGCAGTACCGAATGATTGGCAACAACTACAACCAGATTGTCAAGGAACTCCGTTGTCATTTCTCAGAGAAAAAGGCGATGGCTTTGCTCTATAAGCTGGAGAACTGCACCAGGGAACTGGTCTCTCTTACCCGTGAGATTGTTGAACTAACCCGTAAGTTTGAGGAAAGATGGTCGCAAAGATAAGTTTCGGAAGTTCATTGTATGGCGCACTGGCATACAATGGTGAGAAGATTAACAAGGAAGAGGGAAAGCTCTTGGCAACGAACAAAATCTTCGATGATTGTTCGGGAAAGACGAGCATCGCCAATGCCTTGCGTGATTTCCAGCGATACCTTTCTCCGCACATCAGAACAGAGAAGCCTGTCGTGCATATATCCTTGAATCCGCATCCCGATGATGTGCTGACGGATATGGACATGGAGAACATCGCACGGGAATACTTGGAGCGCATGGGATATGGCAACCAGCCATACATGGTTTACAAGCATGAGGATATCGACCGTCATCACATGCACATCGTGACCATCCGAGTGGATGAAAACGGCAAGTGTTTGGATAGCCGATACAACTACCATAGGAGCAAGGCTATCACCCGTGACTTGGAGGAGAAGTACAATCTCCACAAGGCAGACCGCAAGCAACGCCAGGCAGACAATCCACTCCGCAAGGTGGATGCAAGCCAAGGCAATGTGAAGAAGCAGGTTGCCAACACCGTAAAATCTCTCTGCGCCACCTACAGGTTCCAGTCCTTAGGCGAATACCGTACACTTCTTTCCTTATATAATATATCCTTGGAGGAAGTCAGAGGCGAAGTTGGCGGTCGTGAGTATCATGGTTTTGTCTATTCTGCCACGGACGGACAGGGCAACAAGGTGGGAAATCCTTTTAAGGCTTCCAAGATTGACAGGTCTGTTGGCGTGGAGGCGATAGAAAAGCGGTTCGCTTATTCGGCCAAGAAGTTTAAGGAGGACAAGAAACTCTCCGAGATGACCAAACATAGCGTGGAAGCAGTCTTGAAGCAGACGTACAATAAGGATAAGTTTGTTGAACTGCTGAAAGCAAAGGGCATTGATGTTGTTTTCCGCCATACAGCTGACGGCCGTATCTACGGAGCAACATTTATTGACCACCGCACTCAAAGCGTGTTCAATGGTTCACGGCTTGGAAAGAATCTTTCTGCCAATGCCATGCAGGAGCATTTCACCTTACCTTACGAGAATGAGCAGCCGATACCACTTACCATTCCAAAGGAAGATGGTGCAATCTCAGAACAAGAGCGTCACGATTCTGGCTTGTTCGATGAATACGGCAGCGGTCTTGGACTTATGGCAGGGAATGGTTCTTCCAACGAGGCACAGGAAGCAGCATTCGATAGAGAGTTACGCAGAAAGAAAAAGAAGCGAAAAGGGAGAAACCTTTAATCGTATTATCAAGGTATAACTTCAAAACAGAAAAACAATGGCACAAGAAGACGATTTGAGAGCATTGGGAAAAATAATGGATTTTCTCCGTGCTGTGAGTATAATACTCGCAATTATGAATGTATATTGGTATTGCTATGAGGCAATGCGCATGTGGGGAGTGACAATCGGGGTTGTTGACAGAATCCTGATCAACTTCAACAGAACAGGTGGCTTGTTTCATTCTATCCTCTACACAAAGTTGTTCTCGCTTTTACTCTTGGCTCTCTCATGTCTGGGAACCAAGGGCGTGAAAGCGGAAAAGATGAGTTGGAACAGGATTTGGACGGTTCTTGCCGTTGGCTCCTGTCTGTTCTTCCTCAACTGGTGGATATTATTGTTGCCTATATCTCATTTGGGCAATGCCACGCTGTACATCTTTACTATGACAGCGGGTTATATCTGCCTGTTGATGAGCGGACTCTGGATGAGCAGACTCTTGAAACACAACCTCATGGAGGATGTCTTCAATAATGAGAACGAGAGTTTCATGCAGGAGACCAAACTCATGGAGAACGAGTATTCTGTCAATCTGCCAACTCGCTTCTATTACAAGAAGAAATGGCAGAGAGGATGGATCAACGTGGTCAATCCTTTCCGTGCCACCATCGTGTTAGGTACACCGGGTAGTGGCAAATCTTTTGCTGTAGTGAACAACTACATCAAACAGCAGATAGAGAAGGGGTATTCAATATATATCTATGATTTCAAGTTTCCCGACCTTTCTACGATTGCCTACAACCACATGATGAACCATCAGAATGGATATAAGGTCAAGCCCCAGTTCTATGTCATTAACTTTGATGATCCTCGCAGAAGTCATCGCTGCAATCCCATTCACCCGGATTTCATGAGTGACATTTCCGATGCTTATGAGAGTGCATACACCATCATGCTCAACCTCAACAAGACGTGGGTTCAGAAGCAGGGCGACTTCTTCGTGGAGAGTCCGATTATTCTGTTTGCTGCCATCATCTGGTACCTAAGAATCTACAAGGACGGAAAGTATTGCACCTTTCCTCATGCCATCGAACTGCTCAACCGCAGATACGAAGATGTCTTTCCGATACTGACGAGCTATCCCGAACTTGAAAATTATTTATCTCCGTTCATGGATGCATGGCAAGGTGGGGCGATGGAGCAGTTGGCAGGACAGATTGCAAGCGCAAAGATTCCGTTGTCACGAATGATTTCACCACAACTCTACTGGGTGATGTCCGCAAGCGAGTTTACACTCGACATCAACAATCCCGAAGAACCGAAGATTCTATGTGTCGGCAACAACCCCGACCGTCAGAATATTTATGGTGCGGCACTTGGTTTGTACAACAGCCGCATCGTGAAACTCATCAACAAGAAGGGACAACTCAAATCATCCGTTATCATTGACGAGTTGCCGACCATCTATTTCAAGGGATTGGATAACCTGATTGCTACGGCACGAAGCAACAAGGTTGCCGTCTGCTTGGGCTTCCAGGACTTCTCGCAGTTGGTTCGTGATTATGGAGACAAGGAGGCAAAGGTGGTTATCAATACCGTTGGTAATATCTTCAGCGGACAGGTCGTTGGCGAGACCGCCAAGACTTTATCCGAGCGTTTCGGAAAAGTGCTCCAAAAGCGCCAGTCCATTTCCATAAACCGACAGGATGTCTCTACGTCCATCAATACCCAAATGGACAGTCTCATTCCGCCAAGCAAGATTAGTGGTCTTACCCAAGGTATGTTTGTCGGCTCTGTTTCCGACAACTTCACCGAGCGCATAGAGCAGAAGATCTTCCATGCCGAGATTGTCGTTGACACCGACAAGGTAAAGCGAGAGGAAAGCCATTATCAGCCTATCCCTATCATTAACGATTTCAAGGATACCGATGGCAACGACTGCATGAAGCAAGCTATTCTGGACAATTACAACCAAATCAAGGAGGATGTCAAGCTGATTGTCAAGGACGAGCTGGAGCGCATCGCTGGTGACGAGAGCTTAAAGCATCTCATACAGAAATAAACAATAAGGCGAGTAACTTTTAGAAATTGTCCTTTCAGTTACTCGCCCCTGCATACATATATGGGATTTATCGTTTTTTACCGTCTCATTCTTTCCAATTCATCATCCTTTCGCATCTTGTCGTTCAACTTCTCCTGCATTCTGTCAAGGAAGTAAGTACGGCTATGGTTTTTGCGTCTTCTGATGTCGGTGTAGAAACGATAGCAGTCCTTGGCTTTGATACCAAAGAAATGGTACATGGCTTGCGCCAAGTCCTTGAATTTCACATCGCCATTGTTCACGCTTCCCATTACGCAGATGCCATATACCATTTCTACAAGGTCAACGGCATTGCCAGTCCATTTCACTAATGGTTTTGATTCTGATGATACTGGCGGAGAGGCTTCTGAAGTGGATGTGGTCACATGAAGATGATATGTTGCTGACACATGCTCTTGCATCCTTCGGACAAATGCAATTGCTTTGCGCACATACAAGCCTACGGTTCCCAAACAATCCTTTATATGGGGCATTGACAGATGAAAGTCAAGCTCGGTCTCTGCGTATGACAGTGCAAAGACCGCTTGCTTCACGTTAGTGCTGCATAAATCAACCACAACCTTGATAAACTCACGATATGAGTTCTCCAAAGCGTTACCACCTTTGTTCTTATGACCTGCATTCAGCAAGTTGAAAAAATCAGTCTCTATCAATATGTTGTATTCCATGTTGCTGTCTCTTTTATGGGTTTGTACTAATTTGATGTTTCTGTGCGCACATCATTTATTAGTCCAATACCTATGCCATTCCAAGACAGTCTAAACAATAGAATGATGATATTTTCTGATAATCAGCAACTTTATCAAGAGAATAAGATTTTCACAAGGAAATTGCAAGCAGAAATAGTGTAAGGAAAACCGGACACTCGTCCAATCTTCCTTACACGGTTCTTATACCGTTACAACTTGTTAGTAGGAATACCATACTCTTTCATACGGGCATAGAATGTAGTATGGCTCATTTCCAACATTTTTGCCGCATCACGCTTGATGCCATTGCATTGCTTCAAAGCCCACAAGATACGCTCTCGATTGATCTTGCGTTCTTGTTCATCAAAGTCCAAAGCCTCTTCTGTCAATGCCGATTGTGACAACTGCAAGTCCTCGACATCTATTATCTCATTCTCGCATAACAGCATAGCTCGCATGATACAGGATTTCAACTCACGCACATTACCTGGCCATGTATGGCTTACAAGTGCCCTTTGCGCTTCCTTACTGATACATTTTATTTCTTTGTCCGTATGCCTATCATATAGTTTCAGGAAGAAGTTAGCTAATGGCATAATATCTTCCTTGCAATCCCGCAACCGTGGAATCTCAATAACCGCTTCGTGAAGTCGATAATACAGGTCGCTTCTGAATCGTCCTTCCCGAACTGCCTCTTGCAGGTTCTCGTTGGTTGCGGCAATAATGCGCACATCAGCCACTTTATCTTTTGTAGCTCCCAGTGGACGATAGCTCTTGGATTGCAACACACGCAGCAGCATCGCCTGTACGTCTTTCGGCAGGTTGCCTATCTCGTCCAAGAACAGCGTACCTCCAGCAGCCAATTCAAAGTAACCTTTTCTTGCTGCGTCCGCACTTGTGAATGCCCCTTTCTCATGCCCGAAGAGAGCGGAAACGGCAAGTTCCGCAGAAAGCGTACCGCAATCTACTACCTCAAAAGGCTTGTCGGCTCTTTTGCTTTGCAGATGTATCTTTTCCGCTATATGTTCTTTGCCAGTTCCGTTGTCTCCCAATATCATAACAGCCATGTCGCTTTTGGCAAACAATTCTGCCATTTTGTATATACGGCGAAACTTCTCACTTTTGCGGTAAACAATCTTGTTATTCAACTCGACAAGTCGTTTCTGCTTGTCTATGATTTCTTCCAAACGTTCATAAACTACATCAAGCAACAATTTCTTCGGTATATAGTCTTCCGCTCCCAATTTCATAGTCCTCACGGCACTCATGCTTTCATCGTAAGATGTCATGATGATAAATGGATTCTGGTAGCCGTTACTACGCATCCATTCCAACAGGTCGATGCCGTTATCATTCCCCAAGCGCATATCCGAAATGACAACATCCCATTCAGAGGATTCCTTCACAGCTTTCAGACCATCTCTGTAATTGTAGCATAAGATTGTTTTCCATCCCTTCGCTTCCAACTTCTTGCCCAGCATATTGCAAAATGTCGGGCTATCTTCAATGATTATTACTTTCTTCATGCTGTTACCTCCTCAATTTTCTTTTGTGCGGCTTTGATGATTGCCTCACCATGTGCGAAAACATCCTCAACCGCTTGGTTGATAACGTCGTCTGATGATGTAGAATCTTCTATCAGGTCAAAGAGATGGTTCAAAGACTCGTCAGATTGTACCATCATCCACGAGCTTCTTGCGTGGTGAATGGCATCGGACATTTTCTTGCGGTTCTCCTCTTGGGCTGCATTATGGATACTGCCCAATGTATCAGTCATTTCCTTTACGAAATTCTCCAAAGTCTCTTTTTCATTGCCGTAGGTCAGCAACATAGAGAAGTCTATTTGTTTTTCTGCTATCTTACCGTTTACACACTTTCTTGCAGTGTTTATTAAATCCTTGTCAGACATCGGCTTGAACAGGCAAGCGACAAATCCTGCATCAAGCAGTTCTTGCTCACTCACATTTGGTGCAGCTGTCATAACGACAACAGGAATGGTCTTGGAGTTACGCACGTTCACCATACGCATCATTTCCAGAATCTCGATACCGTTCACTTCAGCCATCTTCAAATCCGTTATCAGCAGATCATAAGATTTTTTGCGCATCATATCCAATAAATCCGTGGCATTATTACAAGTGTCACATACGATGCCGTTTGATGCAAACGCCTCACGAATGGTACTCAGTTGCACATGGCTATCATCAATGGCAATGACAGTAAACGAATCTTGTCGTTTCGTTCTATACTGGATTGGTCCCACATTCTGCTTTTCGGCTGCAGCCATAGGAAGACTAATGGTAAAAATACTTCCCAGTCCTTGGTGACTGGACACATCGATTTTTCCTTTCATCAGTGAAACGAGGTTCTTGACAATGGAAAGCCCCAAGCCAAATCCCGGTTGGGTGACCGCATTTCCCAATCTTGCAAATTCCTTGAAGATTTGTTTTTGTTGCTTGTCGTCCAATCCTGTTCCTGTATCCTTAACCTTTAGCATGAACACACCATTTTTATAGGTTGTGGACAATACTATCTCACCCTTTCCCGTATATTTGATGGCATTGGAAAGCAGATTGCGTCCTATTGTAAGCACCTTTTCCTTGTCTCCATTGACAACACCATCTGCCTTATTGCTGACGCTCAATTCCAGTTGCTTCTTCGCTGCAAAGGGCTCATACTCTATCTTTAATTGCTCGGCAATGTCCATCATGCGGAAAGGGCGTTCCTTGACGGTCGCCTTTCCATTCGCTAATTTGGAGTAAACCAGGAAACTGTCTATCATAGAAGTCAAGCCTTTCGATGTGTCAACAATCAAGTCGGCATATCGTTTGCTTTCATCCGTAGCATCTTCAAGTCCACTAATCTTGCGAGCATAATCCTTGATGGCAGACAAGGGACTGCGCATCTCATGCGTTACAGTCAGCATCACCTTTCTTGTTTCTTCCTTGCTCTTACGTGTCTTGAATGCGAATCGCCACACCAATAGGAATAATACGAAAAATACCAATATCAACAATCCTATCATCCCTATATAATAATAGGTATAATTGCCTTCCAAGTCTGCGATTTGTCGCTCACGAACTTTGATGCCTTTATCCACATTCTCATCAGCTATGCTGATTACTCTTTGCAACTGCTTATTGATACCTTCATTTCTGTTTCCAAGACTATCCAATATCTCCACTACCTTACGGTTTTGCTGGTGATGTTTAGCAACAACCGTTTGGTTTAGGTTGGTGAGCATCTTTTCAGTTTGGGTTAAACGGTTGCCTGTTGTTACTCCATTTTCTTTCTTGCCGAACAATCTGCTGAAGAAACCTCGCTTCTTTGGCTTTGCCTGCTGTGGCATAGCTGAAAGTCTTTTGCTTTCAGTTTTATTCTGCTCTACAATTCTTGGAACTTCTGCGGTCAGCTTTTCTTGAGTGGCATTCAGATCATGCATGGCATCCTTTATATCCAGAAGGAGCTGTTCCTTTTCTGCAAGAAGATGGCAGATTGTATCAGAATCTTCTTGCAGACAAATATCTGCGATGCCTTGAAGCATACTGTTCACTTCCAATCGAAGCGAATGATACTCATTTACATCTGTTGAGTCCCAATCCGCAACCATTTCACCAAGCAGTGACAATTCCGTTATGTGCAAGTTTAAGTCATGCACATTCTTTCGCCACTGATGCAGTTCTGCATTTCTACACTCAATCTCCTTTCTGTCGCGCCATTCAAATAGGCCGATAACAATGGTACATCCTACGATGACGATGGCAGTCATGATGCCTAAAGCCATCCATCTACAGATATGCCCGGTCTGTTCTTTGCGTTCCATGTTGTTTACTTTTTACGTTTCTATTACTTCATTATTGCTTTGCACTAACATTTTAATCGGCAAAGATAATGGCAGGAAGTATCAAAGACGAATATTTACATATATTATAACAACTTTTATGTTATAAACGATATTTGGCGAGTTGGCTGTATCGGATTCTCATAATCTTTTTGTTGATTCTCAAGTAGTTTTTTAAATAATAAGGCGAAATGGTTATAACCACTTCGCCCTATTTTAGATGATGATTATCATAGGCTTTTCCATTTTATTAGATAAAGCTCTGATAGCCAACAATTGATGTGGATTGATATACAAATAACTGCAATCGCAAACATCCCAAAAACTATTTTGGACAACATACTATCTTTTTGAAATTTTTGTTCAATATTTTCGTATGCAGGAAAATAATAATGATATGTCAACCAGTATAAACCATTCCATATAATTATGCAAATTATTGTTGCAGTATTCACAGGAATATCAAGATCCATCCAGCATAGAAATAGCAATCTAATTATGTTAATTAGTGGAAGTGCTACTAAAAGCGATATAATTCCCGCTATGCTGATTATGGGATTCCATGAATGACTTACTTTAAAAATTCCTTCTATTATAACATAAAAAGCGTAATAAAGACTATGTAGTCCTTTCTTAATATATTGTGATACCAAGTCTGTCATATTCTTGAAGAGTTTTTTCGATTGGTGTAAAATCCTTTGTGTATGGATTTATTCTTATTCTAAAATCAGGATCATTAGTCAACCATTGACCAACATCTTCAATTAGATACCCCAGACTATACCCAATACTTGCAGCAGCTCCATATACGCCCAAAAATCCGCTTCCATTGAAAGCTTGATCTCGAACATATTTATTTCTTAAATAATGCTGCATGTTTGGTCCCCAATTTTGTCTTAATGTTTCATTATATTCAAGATGGGTTGCTGCTATACTAATGACTGTTAGGGCATTAGATGCATAACCAAGTTTGGCACTTTTAGCTTTTGCTAAATTTCTTGGACCAGTATATTGATTTGGTCCTCGTCCAGAGAGTCCTTGATACAGTTTGTAATTCTTTCCTCTCCATATATCAAAGGTCTTGCTATATTGAGTTTCTTTCATGTATGATATACCGACTCCACTTACATATAAAGCAGAACTCCAAGATGGACCTTTGTCTCCAAAATATCGAGTAAGTACAGAACCTGAAGAATAAGCATCCGTTCCATTTTCGTTCAAAGAAATGAACCATTGCCCACTTGCATGATCCATATGAACTGGAGCGTTGTTAAACTTCTCTGCCGCTTTACGTGCTTCTTTTTCTGTTTCATACAGTCCTGTTGGGTCAATAAATCTAACTGGATTATTATTGTTTATTTTATATGCCGTTTTATTCGGCATTAATTCAGCTAATAAATCTGTTGACATCCACAAACTAACTCTTGGGTCATAGTACCTTGCGCCATAGTAATACAATCCTGTCTCCTCATCGAATTCCTTCGCATTAAAGAGATAAGGTGTATTCCAAATGTTATTGCGCTCCTCAACGAACACTTCACCGAAAGGTACATACTCAATATGCTGCACCACCTCGCCATCAAGGTTGGTGATGTAACTACTGCTGCCCAAATGGTCTGGGTGGTAGTAGAACTGCATCTTCTCGTATGAGTCTCCTCCTTGGAAATTGTTCTTCATTGCCCTTGCCATTACACGTGCCTGCGCAGCCTCCAAGCTGCCGTCATTGCAGCAGAAGCCCTTTCCGTCAACATAGTCGTTATTGTCCTCGCCATTGTACGGCACTGCAAAGGTTGCATAATTATCCTTGATAACCTGCAACTGTTGAGTATATTTAACCTTATAATCAACAGACAAGCCATCAGTCTCGCTACCAGCATACTGGATGCGGCGTGGATCTGAGCCGTAAGAGTCGAAGTCACCAATCTTGGAAACGACACGCTGACTACCAATGTAGATATGCTTGGTGTAGCGTCCGCCTTGGTTAGCAACCAAATATGGACTTACATACAAAGAGAACTTGGCAGTGTTCGTGCGACCTCCTGCAAACTCTGAGTTCACATAAACCTGGTCACTCTCGCCTGATGTCTTCACCGTACGCTCACCGTCAGCATCATACCAATAATTGGTTACAAAGCCGTTATCATCAGAAGCAAGGAGACGGTTCTCCTCATCCCATTTGAGTTTACGTTCCGTGGTCTTCTCGTCAGTCACACCGTTCTTCTTTGTACGGCTTGTATTGACATAAACAAGATTACCATTGGCATCATACTCATAGGCATGATTGTTGTTCACATTCTCACTCTCTGAAGGCGTCTCCTCCGTGCGGTAGTTCACATCCTTCACATTGGCGAGTTGGAACTTCTTGCCTGTCTCTGTTCCATAGGTGTATGACAAATCATAACCTGCATTCAATGTACCGTTGAACTGCACATTGTTCTGCGTGAGAATCTGACGCTTCGATGTGATGCGGTGCATGTTGTCGTAACCCATCGCAAGAGTGTAGCTTGCAGTCTTGTTGTCAGCACCAGTATAAGTGCCAGTTGCACCAACAAGACGGTAGAGTGCATCGTATGTATAGGCATGAGCCATTTGTCCGCCAGCCTTTCCACTCTGTGGAACTGACGCACCATTTATCACGCTGAGCACATTGCTCACCGCATCGTAAGTGTAAGCGTTATCCATAATGGTGTTGCCCCCACTGTTCACGGTGAGGTTCTGCAATCTGCGACGTTGTGGGTCGTAGGTGTAGAACGTCTCCGCACCATTGCAATACTTCAAGTATGTGCGCTGCTCGAACTTGTCATAGCCGATCTTGCTCACATAGTCGTAGCCGTATGACTTATAGCCATGCACCTTTTCAAGCTGACCGCCGAGGTTATAAGAATAGGTAATCTTCTCCTCGTCTGGATAAATCATCTCCAACAGACGGTTGTGGCTGTCGTAAGTCCACTGTGTGACGTATGTTGCAATCGCCTGGTTAGGCACAATCATCGTGCGGCGGGTCTTCGTCACCTCGCCCATCTTGCCATAGAAATACTCAATGGCACCTGTTCCATCCTCACGGAGCATCAAGCGACCGATACGGTTCTGAGAAGCGTTGCGACCACCATAGTAATACTTCACGTTGTTCTCCGGATGGTCTGGGTAGTTGATACCCGTCAGACGCTGATAGTCATAATCGTAGGTGATGAACTTGCCTTCCTTTGCAAGGTTGGCAGTCTGCTTGGTCAGCACATTGCCGAGCGCATCATAAGTGAAACTGGTGATGCCGCTTGCAGGATGGTTCACCTCAGTACGGCGGTCACCCATGTCGTAAGTAGAGGTCGTTACATTGCCCTCCGTGTCGGTGACACGAACAAGGCGCTGTATGCCGTCATACTCAAACGAGGTGGTAATCTCACCGTCAGGACCGCTCTTCTGAATGGTCTTCACCGTCTTGCCACTGCCATTGGTATGGGTAGCCTGCACATTATGGAGTGCATCCGTTACGGTTGTAACGAGAGTATGACTGCCGTTGTCAACTGTATATGCCGTAGTTGTCGTAGAGTTGTCCGGCAATGCCACTGAGGTAGCACGGTCGAGCACGTCATAGACTGTGACGGTAGGAGATACATTGTCAAATGACTTGTTGAATGTGGACTTCGAGCCTGTTCCTTCCGTTGTAGGATAGAATGCCTTTGCCACACGTCCAAAAGCATCATACATGTTTCTTCCGCTGACTATCATCACGTTCTCATCCTTGGCAGAGCTTCCCTTGGATGCACTTGTCACAACACCGTCCTTCTTCACCTGCACGGCTCTTCCGAAACCGTCAACGAATGTAACGGTCTCCAAGTCATCGTTAGGGTGCTGGATGTCGTAGTGCTTGGTCACTGCGTATGCAGGAGCGGTAATGCCACTCTCACCAAAGGTAGCCAAAGGCTGATACTCAAAGGCGATGGCATAAGGCACGCCCGTAGCCAACTCATTTGGACCACGCACGCCAGTGATGCGACCGAGGTCGTCAACATCAGTCTCGTAGTAGAAGTTGTTGAGGTCGCGATGCTCCTTGGCAATGCCATAGCGATAGTCAAAATTGCCTTGCTCGCTGCGGTAGCCCCACGCATCGTCAATGCGCTCAACATACATGTTCATCTCAGGCTCATAGCGGTACTTGTACCACATACGCTGTCCCTTGCCGTTGGCAGGGAGGGTCTTCTGGATGATGTTGCCGTAAGAGTCGTACTTGTAATCCGTAACAGCCTCGCCATCATTCAACTGCTGTGTAATCTGCGTGATGTGGTTGGCGTAGTTGGTATTATACTTCGCCGTCACATGGTGATAGAGTGAGCCGTCACCGCCTGTAACAGTAACATCAACAGGAAGTCCGAAGATGTGCTTACTTGCATTGTCGGTATATTTGATAGCAGTCGCATAATCGAACTTGCCGTTTCCGTCCTCGCCAAGGTTTCCCTTGTCGCTGTACTTGTAGGACTTCAACTCGCCGTGATAGCCATTGAGGTAATACTCGTTCCATGCCTCGGATGTAATGACACCGTTGGCCGCTCCCTCATACTGCAAGTTGGCGGTATAGCGGAGAGGGACGAATGCAGAGGCACGGTCACTCCAAAGGTTCACGTCACGCTTTGCGAACGTGTACTTGTCACCGTCGGCAGTCAGATAGTAGCTGTCGTAACGGTTCTTTGTCTCGGTGTACTTGTTGCCGTTGGCATCCTCTACGGATGTGGCGGTAACATTGCCCTGCGTGTAGTAGTTGGCAACATCGTAGTTCTCAACAGCCTGTCTGTAAACAGAATTGCCTTTCTCCGTGTCGAGGTTCTTGGTGATAACCTCACCGAAACCGAGGAACTCACGCTCATGGCGGTCACGCTTGCCGTCCTTGTACTCAAAGGCAGTTGTCATGACTGGACCATCGTCATGGATTCCGTCGTCAACGGTAAGGGCAGACATTACCCACTTGCCACCAGGAAGTCCGTAGGTAGGAGTGGTATGCGCATAGTCGAGTGTGAAAGTTCCGCCCAAGGAATTGGTGACTGACTTCAACATGTTGGTTCTGCCAATGGCTGAGCGTGTAACCTTCAACTCGCTTTCCTTCTCAGACTCAACGATGTCAAGATAGCCGTCACCATCAACATCCTGCAAAGAGTAGGTAGGACGATTGATACTGTGCGAGGTTGATGCACCAGGGTTGGTTGAAATCTTGATGCTTATGACAGGAATGTTGATGGTCAAAGTGAACGCTGCATTTGCAGACTCTGATGTAGAGGCTGATTCACTAAGCGCACTTGCACCCTTCCAACTGATAGGCTCGTCAAAGCCATTGCCTGTATTAAGGGCAACAGTGATACCATCACCATTCTTCCAAACCTTATCTGGGAGACCGTCAGAGTTGATGTCGATAAGGTTGTATTCCTCCTCGCTCTCTGAGGTTACGATGCCAAAGCCAGCGGAGAAGCTGCCAGAAGCCTTGTTTATATCCTTATATTTTTTATCTTTAAATTCACCCCAGCCAGCCTCAGGAGTATTACCACTTGCACCAATATTATAAGAAAGACTCTTACCGCCTTGAACACGGTCAAGTTCCCAATCTATAGGCTCAGTGAAAGCATAGCCAAGATTCAATCTTACCTTCTTATCGGAAAGAATTTTGTCAGGAAGTCCATCGCCATTAATATCAATGAACGATTCTACAGCTTCATCAGTATTCTTTGGCGCACTGCCAGAAATGGAGAATTGGGCCAACCAAGCAGTCTGTTGGTTCAGTATTGATGCCTTTCCTCCAGATATTAAATAGGTAATATCAGAAGCCGAAGCAACAGGATTGCCACCATATCCCCATGCCTGTGAAGCATTGTCGGAGTTGTTAGAGCCGATGCCCTTGTAGATTTCGCCACTCAGTCCACCAAGAGAGTTGGTGTATTGAATCGTACCACCAGCGATGATGTCCGGGAAGCCATCACCATTCATATCCATCATGGTGACCTCTGTCTTGGCACTACCGCTCGCATCGTTGTGCGTGATGCCAAGCGCACCGCCTTGCACTACCGTGCTCTTGCTGGACATCACTTGGCTTACAGCTGCCGCACCAGTACCCTGCAAGTATTCACCTGCAAGTCCTGCCACCTCTGTATTATTATCCAATGGATTGGTAAGGAGTACATCCTGTTCTGTCAATCGGGCTGTGCTTGCCTCTGTCGCTGTAAGGTAGATGTCCTGTCGCTGACCGACCCACTTATCCATAGAAGTCTGGTCTGTACCCAATGGAGTGAATGCCATCGTGAGAGGGTCAACCTTGTCGTTCTCGTTTTCAGGTAATTTCAGCAATGACTCGTCAATAGGCTTTGCATATCTGCCCTCTGCCGAGTTATAAACAAAACCTCCCCAGCCACGGTAAAGCATACCGAAGCCAAGATTGTCATTCTCTGCATAGAATCCAGCAAGCACATTCTCTGTTACAAGACCTGCCGCATCTTTCAGAATGGAAACAGAGGCTGAAGTAACAGTTTCATTAGAGATTGCTGCCGGATAGCTGTATTCAAACCAGATGTTCTTTCCTGCAGTAGTTGCAAATCGCAGAGTATCGGCTTTCAAGATGCCATTCTCGATAGTGAAAGACTTCTTGCCAACAAGCGCATCCTCTGTTTTTGCGGTCAAAGTAATCTGACCGTTGATAGAATTGTCCGAAAGGGTAAGCACTGGAGACACAACCAAAACGGTATCAGTCGCAGTGGTCAAGTATGGCTTGCCCTCTGCCAAGGCATTTGCAAATATCTTGTAGTGTGCAGGAACGGCTACAGTCTGTTCGATATTGGTAGAGTCCTTATAAGTCACAGACGCTTGCCAACCGATATTCTTCCAATCAACATTTGAGGTAGATGAAATCTCAAAGCTGAAGTTGGTCAGCTTTTCAGTATTCTCCAGACTGATGTTGAGTGAATCGCCATTGAAAGTCTCATTAGCCTTTAATGTACGAGCAAAGACCGTCTTCTCGATATAGTTCGGGTTGTCGTTTCCGTCACTGTCTTTCTTGTCGTTGCTGCCAATGATGCTGAGAACAACATCGTCGGTTGTTGCTGGCTTGTGGAAGGCACTGTGAACTTCAACGCTTGATCCATTCTCCACATTTGCAGAGGTGTTCACATCATAGATGGCACCATCATCAGGTTTGTACTCTGTTGAAGAAAGACCATTAGGTAAGGTGTTTGACTCGCCAGCGTATGTAATAGTAGGCGACCAGTTCACCTTGTCAAAAGAACCGTTGCTTGTTTCCTCAGAACCCGACTGCACACGGAAATAGATTCTGTCACCACGCTTGACGGCAACAGATGATACGGCTGCGCTGTATGGACTGTTGTCACCCTTGGCTATCGTCTTGTTCCAAAGTTCATTGCCTCCCTTTTGGATGGCAATTCTTACGCCGTCTGCCTTCTGATACTCGTCAGCATCATAGTCATCTGTTGGTGCAATGAGGCTTACTTGACCAGTTACGCTGACAGTTCCGTCCTTAGGAGCCTGCCATACACGCACAATATCCTCCATCGGTGAGTTCTTGATGGCTTCCGCCTGCTCATCCTTACTGACCTCCATGACAGAAGTGTCAACCTTGCCACCATAGATGATTGGGCTTGGCGTGTCGGCACTGCTCAATGTAAACGTAGGCACGGCATTGCCAGACTGATCAAACTCCAAATGGTTGAAATATACCTTGCCATTGGAAACGAGGTCAACAAGTCCGTCACCGTTGATGTCGCTGAAATACTGAGTGGTCTTTGTCTTAGTGGTTGACTTGTCCGTTCCGACAACGGCAGTCAGAACATTCCAACCGACAACGGCTTTCGCACCGAAAGAGTTCGTAGAACTTTTGGTTGTCGAGAAGTTACTGATGCCCTTTACCTTGACAGGCTCACCATATACTACTTCTCCGTTGTCAGTCTTGACCTGTGGACGATAATATACGGAACCACCAGACTTGTATACCTTGTCAGGAAGTCCGTCACCGTTCAAGTCAACGAATGCGGAAAGTCCCTTGCTGGTATCGCTGGAGTAGCTGTAAGAACCTCCTATTGTATTGCTTTTCCATTTGCTTCCGTCCCAAGGTCCCACACCTGCATAGAACGAACCGCTTACAGAAGAACTTGTCGTTCCGCCAAGTGCAGTTGGCTTGTCGCTGAAGCGCTTGCTGACAGTCTTCAATGGATTGACGAAACCTGCGTCAAGTCCGTCATCATGCGTGTTCCATTTCTCGGAATCGTCCTTGAACGGAACATATCCCTTTTCTGCCTGCACATCATCATAATAGTCGAAGTTCTGGAAAGCCACTTCCTTTCCGGTGTTGTCATACTGTCTGACACCTGTGAGCATTTCCTTGTGGAATGCACCTTCCTTGTAGTCAAAGGCATAGCTGCGCAATGTCTCGCCCTGGAAATTCACGGTCACTTTCTCCAACAGCTTGTTGGAGGAGGCGAGGAATCCATAGCGGGCATTGTTGGTCTTTACCTGCTTTACCTTGTTGCCTTCAAAGAGTACAACGGTGTGCGGTTCCTGTCCTGCATTACCTGCGTGAACCTCCTTCAGATATGCAGCCTTGGCCTTCAAGCCGCCACGCACATCCTCATCCACGATGTCATACACATATTCTATATAGTCACCGTGGAGTTCCTCGACACGTTTCAGCTTCCATTCGGCAATCACCTCACGGGTATTGCCCGAAGCATCGGTGACATTGCCCTTTACAACAGCTCCGTCACCACCATAGATGTACTTGACACCCTGCTTGTCTGTAACCTCCCAATAATAGTTGGCAGGACTGTCACCCTTGCGGATGATACGGCTGAAATCACCGCCTTGGCGGGTGTAGAACTGGCGGTCAGCCTTTCTGTTCATCTTCTCGCCACGGTGTGCAACTCCCATCTGTCCGTTGTCATCCATAGTGGAGAGCATTGAACCGGACAAGAGATAAGTCTCCGTCTCTTTTGACATGTCATAACGAGGCACGCCCCACCGGGTGTCAAGCGTAATGCTTGGCACGCTGACGTTCCAACCCTCGCCAAGCCAACCGCTACCGCCCTCGCTGCTGTACTGCAAGCCAAGGCTTGGCTGCATACCGTTTCGTGCTGGCGGCATCTCGAACGGATACTGCAGGTTGGCAGAGCCACGGTTGTTTGCGCTTGGAGGCGCAATGACATTGAGCTTCGCCGTCGGGTCTGCCGCCTTGATGTCGTTCATCATCGTCGGGGCAAAGCCTTCGGTCTGCGGTGACTCCGGGGCCTGTATCACGCCGTTGATCATGTCGGTGAAGTGGGTCGTCTTTGAAACGACACACTCTTCCTTCTTGTCCACACGCACACGCTCCAACGCAACCCAATGCTTCTCGGCCGGGTCGTAGTAATAGGTACGGATGTCGTCCTCGGTAAAGCCGCTTGGTATTCTCGTGCGGTCATACTTTATCTTGACAGTCGCGCCCTCGCCTGTGAAGTGTGTTCCGTGAGGGAGAAAACGGTAGCCATGTCCTCCTGCCGTGACATTGGTCATGGCAAAGTCAAGCTCAGGAACATTCTCCTCTCCGATAGAGTTCACGGAAAGGCTTCTGTTCCGAATGAGGTCTTTCTGAAGAACGACCAGTTTGCTACCTCCTACGGAGATACTGTCAGAGACACCCTTCTTGAAGAGTTTTCTCACGGCTGTCCCGTCCTTTGCCGAAAGGGACAGTGTGGCGGCAAGCAGTAAAACCAATGCCCACGCCACCTTCTGTATATAATTCTTCATGCGTATCTTCCTTTAAGTTACTTTACTGAGATTTTCCTTGTATGCTCCCCATTCTCGGAGATTGCCTTCACGACATACACACCCGATGCGGGAACCTTGAAGTCGGCTTGCTTGACGCTTTCGCCTGTCATTTGGCGTGACACTACCAGTTTGCCTGATACGTCAAACACCATCAATGTGGCTGCAGCAGGCTTGTCCTGTGTGAGTTTAGCCTCGTAGATGCCTGTCGTAGAACCGTTGCCCTTGACAGTGAAATCCTCGTCTTCTCCAGAAATGAAGGTATTGTCAGCCTGTCTGTCCGAGCTGCCCACATGGTTCTCCCTTGCCTGTGTTCCGTTAGGCATACTTGCATCACACTCGCTGCCGACATAGACGGTCATCGTTGTCGTACACTTCTTGGGTGTTTCTATCTGCACGTTGCCCCTTGTGGTGAATGAGGTTACAGGCGTACCGTTTACGGTAAGGTCGGTGATATGTGTCTCGCCCTTTCCGTACTTGATGCAGAACCGCCATGCACGAAGTGACCAGACATATTCATGATGCACGGTCTGTCCGTTCAACTTGTATGTGACCTGCATATTGCGGACTGTAACACTGAGCACATCGCCCGGCTTGATGGTGACATATTTGGTTAGGCTTGTATATCCACCGGTTATGATATGCGCCTTGTCGCCCCGCACGTCGAAGCCATATTGGGTGATCTCGTCCGTGAGGCTTGGCTCCAATCCCACACGGTAGTTTGATTTTGTATCGTTCACCGTCCATGAGATGTCGCCAGACAGATAGGTCCTGGTGTCATGCGAGTATGAGGTGTAGAGTGCGTTGCCAGTGGCATAAATCTCGTTGCCTCCACCTTGTGATACGGACAGTGCATAGGCGCCGGGGGCAAGATTCGTGATTCTATGCGTGTCACCGAAGAATGTTCCTCTGGCAATGGTTTCTCCTTTTACTTTTCCTGCAACGGTGTCAACGCTGAGCACATAGGAATAGACTGGTGAACCGATGTTGATGCCGATGTCGATATACCCGTCATTGCGTGGAACTCCATTCTCGCAACTTGACGGCGTAGGAGTGGCATCATAGGAAATGCCGTCATAATAGGCGAATGTGAACACATCGCTTCCGCTTCCGTCTGCATCCCATAGGATATTGCGGAATATGGTCTTGCCCCTTGTCATATCAGGCTTGGAACATCTTATGTTACTGTTGCTGTTGATGTCGAAATCACCTTCACCGCTTGGGTCTATGAGCATGACGGTACGCTTGCGGCAATAGTCCGAGAACTCCCTGTCCGGTGTGAGGTCATAGCTCAGCTCTGCCATATAACCGACATCATCGATTCCTCCTGTCCTCAAGCCTGCCATATTCAAGGCGGACTCTGCTCCTTCCGTTCGGATAATGCCCACATTTGTGTCTGTGTCAGTTGCATCCGAAAGGGATATGGTTCTTGTAGCACTTCCTGTTCCGTCAACACGCAGATAGATGTTTTTGCCTTCCTTGCGGATAGAGATGTCCGTTCCGTCAACATCCGTGGCGATGTATGAATTTGAGACCGCTCCGTTGATGATCGGATAAACAACTCCAGCATTGGTGAACCGGAATCCATACTTGCATGTGCTGCCACCGATGCTTCCGAAGCCAACGTCAAAAGTCGGGTGACTTGTCGGACAGGTGAACTCAAAAGCACCGCCACCTCCAACAAGGGCTGGGGTCGTGGCATAAGCTCCGGAAGCGGCTTTCTCTTGAATGATGTTGTCGGTAAAGCCATTCCTCGAAACCTCAAATCCTTGTGCAGTCCATCTTGTCATTGTACTGTCAGACGTTGACGGCACATTGGTCTTGACCATCCATGTACGTTTCATGATGTGCCACAGGGAATCTGTCGGGGATGTGTAGGTTGCAAGTGACGCATCATCATCACCCCAAAATGTATATCCCTTGTCTGGCATCGGATTGCCGCTTTCACGTCCCATAACAAGCAGACGTGAGGCAGATGAAAGACTATAAGGGTTGGCATCATAATAGGTGTCATTGTCCTGCAATGCCGCATAAGTCGGACTTTCCTCATACGAGGTAGCAGAAAGCGGTTGTAAAAGACTTCCTGCTATATCGTTTCCAACGGCTGTCACACGATGATGATAGGCTTGGTTCTCCGCCAAGTCCCAAATCAAGTTTCCTTCGCTGTCAAGATATGAGCCTTTGAGGGTGATGCCATACTTCACAGCCAAGTAACTTTCCACCTTCCTGCGCTCGTCAGGTGTCAGCATCCTGCTGAACACGATGAGTTCCGGCGCATATCCCCGAATGGAGTTATTGCCGAAAAGTGAGGTCGTATAATCAGTGTTCATGTTATTTGCTGAATAAGGTGTACCCAGCAAGATTGTGGAATTGGAGTTGTCTCCCCATAATGATGTTGACGGATTGTTTGTCTTTAAGTAAGAAACAACTCTCAGGGCACTTTCCTTGAAACCGTTTTCAGACAAAGAATCACTTGATTGGTACAGCAAATCCTCACCCGATGTCGAACCATAGTCCAACGGTTCAACACCTGTACCTCTAACAACTTTGTCCTTGCTGAGAATGGCACCGTCACCCTTGCGACCATCAAGGGCATAGACAACCATATCCTTGCCGATGGTTGCCAGTTCTGGTGCAAAGACACCGATGACGGTAGCCTGTGAGAGGTCGCCGTGCTTGAGGCTGGCACTCAGGCTGCGGAATCCGTCTGCGAGCCAGAGACTCGGATTGAAATTGAAGTAATGGACTGAACTGTTCGGAAGAGTAAGTTCAGACTTGACGCCACGGCTGTCCAATAGCATCAGCCGTATGGAATCCCCAGAGAAATCCTGCCAGCGGTAATAACCTTGCAGGTCTGAGTTCAAAGGCGCAGTCTTGAACCACAGTTCGCTTCCGCTGACTCCTCCGGGCGTTTGCGCGAAACTGCCGAGAGCGAAGCCTAACAGTAACAAAGAAGTAAACTTTCTCATGCGCTGTCAATTTGGAGTGTTTGAAAAATATAAAAACGTATGCCTCTGTCGCGCAGGGAGAGACCAGTGAGAGAGAACGGACTGCTACTACGGAGAAGAATTGTGATATAGGCTTGCTCCGTAAAGTCCTATTGTCACGTGGCAGGCCAACAGGCTTTACCACCAAACTAATGCTGCAAATATACAAAAATAATCTTAATAAACAGATATAATCTTTAAGAAATTTGCTGGTTTGGTGTTTTTTTCTTATGATTTCGGTCGATTTTGCAGAAATCTTTTACATCTGTTGTATGTACTGGAGTTAGTTTGGCAAAAATACACAAATGGTCACGGCTTCACTTTCTTATATAAGAATGTAAATCATGGTTTGAAACTGTACACACTCGGGGTACAAATGAAAACAATATATGCTTGTGTCGGAAAGGTATATATGAGCTGATGGTAGAGTCGTCATCAACAACAATGGCCCTGATTTGATAAACACAGCAGGAATACTTGCTATTCATTTTTTATGATGGGGTTATGTTTACAAATTTGAGATTTCATATAAAAAACAGGGGTATCTTATTATGATAAAAACATCAAGATACCCCTATATATAATTAGGTGTCATAACCGACAGACGGAGCGTGCTTGTTTTCCAACTATGCTTTGTTCTGTTTCTATATTCTTTGTTTCGTGTTTTTCAGCAGTATCTTGCTCCTGTGGTGGTGCCAATTCCAACTGTATTTTTCTATCCAACGCCGCCAGTTCCGCTTTCAGACCTTTCAGTTCTTCCTCTTTCTTCCAAGTCTTACCAGCTATCTCTTCCAGTTGCGGTATTTCCTTTTCCAAAGCCTTGCATCTTGAATCATACTGCTCAATGTAGCTTGGCATCTTCTGTAAGGCATTCAGAAAGTTGTTTGCCGCTGCTATCGGGTCCGACTTGGCAATGTGACCGTAGTTGTACTGGTACTTGTAATTGCCCTCGACAAAAAAGCGGTTGTCAACAAATGGAAGACCATTCTCGAAACTTGTCTCGCTGACAATCTTGACAGGAAATCCGTAGATTTCTCCAATCCGCTTGTATTGTCCGCCTGTCGTCTCTTTCTCCGCCAACCTCTGTAGATGCTTTCCAATAACCTCCAAGTTCGTGGACTCCACACCATCGAGAGTGATGAGGTTGAGGATGTTGCCGTCCTTGTCTTTCTTGGCTTTGCCCATAAACTTGCCGTAGTCCTCGGTCATTCCCTTGAGAGAGGCTTTGTTGTTGCCCAGCTCTGCCGTCTTTGACTGCAATTTTGTTTCTGAGTCACGCTTGCCCTTGTTAAACGATTTGCGCTCACCCTCCAGAGAAGCAATCTTCTTCTCCAGCTTCGCCTTGTCAAGCAAGTCGGTATTTCCGGAGAGAATAGCCATATACTCTGAAAAATTCATGCCCGATTTCTCGTCCATCGCTCCCTCGTCAATGGTTCTCGCTCCCAAGGCTCCGCTTTTCAACTGCGAGATAAAAGTCTGCTTGCAGTGCAGGAGGTTGAACTTGTACGAGTCAAGCGACTTTTCCACCGCATAGATGATGACATCCACCTTGTTGTCGGCATACAGCTTGGCAATCTCGTTGCCGGCACGCACACCTCGACCGTCACGCTGTGCCAAGTCTGACGGTCGCCACGGTGTGTCCAAATGATGAATAGCAACACACCTTTTTTGTGCATTTACGCCTGTACCTAACATGGATGTGGAGCCGAACAATACTCGTACCGAACCCTCGTTCATGGCTGCTATCACCGCCTTTCTTGCCCTCTCGTTCTTGCACTCCTGAATGAAGCGGATTTCAGATGAAGGTATTCCATAATCCTCTATCAGCTTACGCTTGATTTCAGAATACACGTTGAATTCCCCAGGTCTGTATGTGCCAAGATCTGAGAATACGAACTGCGTCCCCTTGTGATTGTCATAGCGTTTGTAATAGTCCGCTATCATCTTGGCACAATGGCTCGCCTTGTTGTCGGGATGGTCCTCACAAGTCGGGTCTATCATGCGCATGTCGAGTGCCATCTTTCGGGCATAGTCTGTGGCTATGAGCATCTTCGCCTTTTCCTCTGTTTCCGACAATGGCAGTCTGCCGAGGATGGTGGCATCACCCGTCTTGGCAAACTCCATCAGTTTTTGGATGAAGTCCTCCTGCTCGGGTGTCGGTGGTATGTTATGAAGAATCTCGTTCTTCTGTGGTCTGTCCACGCCAACCGCCTCCGCTGTGCGATAGTCGGTTATCTCGTTGTAGAAGGCTGCAAGCTCAGGCACTTTGATAAAGTATCTGAAACGTTCCTTCTGTACGATGTTGTTGGTGACGTTAAACTCGAAGTCGGTAGTTTTCTTGGCGAAGATTGCCGCCCACGCATCGAAACAGCGGATGTCCTGACGCTCCAGTTCCTTGGGGCGCAGGTACTTGAAAAGCAGATACAACTCAGTCAGTGAGTTGCTGATAGTTGTTCCCGACAGGAATGTCGCTCCCAAGTCTCTGCCTGTCCGCTCCTGTATGGTACGGATAGCAAAGAGCATGTTGAGCGCCTTCTGGCTTCCCTCGCTGTTGCCGAGTCCTGCTACACGGTCGTGTCTGGTATTGAACATGAGGTTCTTGAACTGGTGGCTCTCGTCCACAAACAAGTGGTCGATGCCCATCATGCGGAAATCCACCACATCATCGGTGCGCTGCTCGATGCTGTAGGCTATCTTCTGCAACTTCACCTCCAGGTTCTGCTTTCGCTTTTCCAAGCCTTTGAGCATTCCCCTCGACACGTCTTTGCCCTGCGTGCGTATCACTTCCAAGTTTTCCTCCACGGTATCAAGCTCAGCCTGCAATATCTGCCGCTGGAGTTCTGGCGATTGCGGTATCTTCCCGAACTGGTCATGCGACATGATTACACAGTCATAGTCGTTGTTCTTGATGTTGTTGAAGAAACTGACACGGTTCTTGGTGGAAAAGTCCTTCTCCGAGGCATAGAGTATCCTCGCATGGGGATAAGCTGTCTGATAGGTGGCAGCTATCTCCGCGACATTGGCTTTCAGTCCGATAATCATCGGCTTGTGAGCCATACCGAGGCGTTTCATCTCATGCGCAGCCATGCACATGATGAGGGTCTTGCCTGTACCTACGGCGTGGTCACATATCCCGCCTCCGTTCTGCAAAAGCATCCATACACAATCCTTCTGACTTGGGTACACACTCTTGACACCATACTTTCCGCCAAGGGCTTTCAAGTCCAAGCCGGGGAAGGTCTGGTGAGAACCGTCATACTTCGGACGCACGAAGCAGTTAAACTTCCGGTTGTACATTGTGGTCAAGCGTTCCTTAAAAGAGTCAGACTGCTCCTCCAGCCATTCAGTGAACCCGTTGCGGATTTCGTCAATCTTGGCATTGGCAAGCTGTATGCCCTCGCTGTCACGCACCTTGATGTCGTTGCCGTGTTCATCCTCACCGATGCTCTTCATCATGTCGGGACAAGTGTTGTGCAGGGCATGTTTCAGAAGACTCATGCCGTCATAGTGGCGGTAATATCCCTTCACCATATACTCATCCGTGATGGCCATGGTCTTCATACTGCATTTTGCCGAATATTCGTCCATGCTGTCGGAATAGACGATGCTGACCTGTGTATTGAAGAGGTGGCTCATGTAAGCGGAATACACACCTGTAGGTATCCAACGCTCACCGAAGTTGAAGTCCAGGTCCTCAAAGGCTATCGGTTCGGGAATGCTTGCCTTCAAGGCTTCCAACGACTCCCTCACGATTGCATGGTCTGGATTTTCCTTCAGCCATTCTTCTATACGCTCCGCTTTCTCTATGACATTACCAGCAATGAAGCGGTCGGATATCTCGTAGCCGTCTATGAGCGGATTGTAATAGATGCGTCCTTTAAGCGCTTCCGTCAGTTCCTGTTCCGGCATATCCGATAATTCTGTCATATACGGCAAGTCGATACGGCCGAACTTGTTGAGCGAGGCGGTGAGCGCTTCCTCTGGAGAATCAACATGACTGCCCCCGTCAAGCGAAAAAGAGACCGGGTGGTCGAAGATGTCTGATTTTGTGAACTGTCCGTTTTCTACCCGTTCCAACGACAGCATGTCGCGCCCTGAGGCATCCATAAGGATGAACTTCACGTTCTGCTTGGCATTGAGGTTGCCGAAGCGAATGAAGAAAGCGTCATAATAGACATTCAGACTCTCACGCATCTGCTTGTTTTCCGTCTGTTCTTCCGCTTCATAGGTGTAAAGTTTCTGATAAGCATCACGGAGGGCGATATACAAGACAGCCTTTTCTTTCTGCTCCATATTCAGATCCAACGGCATGAAGGTAGCACCATACTTGGTAAGGTCTTTCAATACACCGATGTTTCTGGCAGAGTCGAGCACCATAGAACCCTCACGATGAAAACTTTCCAGTTTCTCATCAAATGGACGGGGCTTCATAGCATCCTCTTTCTTCTTTGCCAGCTCTTCCCGCTTTCTTTCTTGCTCTTTTTGTTGTTCCCGCTCATGATTTGTTTCTTTCAATGTGCTCTGAGTCTTGGAATCTTCTTTTGCCTCATTCCCTTTCGACTGTCCATGCCCGATTTGAACTTTGAGAACTTCTATCGGTTCCATCGGCGGCTTGAACTTCGGATCAAGCGTATCTTCAACGCCCAGAGCCTTGAGCTGTTCCTGACGGTGCAGTTCCGCCTTTTGGCGCAGCAGCACCCTGTCTTCGGGAGCCATGGTCATCATCATCTCGTAAAAGCCGTTGATTGGCGGATTCTCTTCCCAAGAGATGCTTGCGTATGGTTCATCACCTGGCAGGATTGGTTTTGTCTCCAGTGTTGTTTCCTGCTTTTTTGCATCTGTCAACGAAGGCTTTTCTTCTTTTTCCACAGGCTTTGTCACAACTTCAAAAGTCGGATTGACGCTTTTTACCAACGGACTTGCTTTCTTTCTTGACACTTTCTTGGCGACAGCACCCACTGTTACCTCTGCTTTCTTCTTTGTAGCATGGACAGTCAGACGGTTTTCTTCTTCCATTCCCCAAAGGTCAAACAGAGTCATTTGGACTGGTGGCTGCTGATGATTGGACTTTTGGGATAGCTCAGCATCATCAGTAGGCTTTTCCTGCTTTTGCAAGGATACTACCGTATCGTTCTGCTTTTCCTCAATGGAAGGCTTCATCTTCTCTGTTTTTTCTATCTTTTCTGTTTCTTCAACCTCCTTAACTTCCTCAGACATTGTTTCCTCTATCCCCAAGTATCGGTTCAAATTGAGGCTCTTCTTAAAGTCTTCATGGAGCATCTTTCGCAAATCCTCTGCAATGCCTTCCACGCCATCCTCATGCGTGTATATCATTGCAGGTTTGCCGAACGGGTCAGTATCCAACTTTGCTGTTGTATGGATAATGCGTTCCGGATGCTCCAGAAAGTAGTTGTTTGTCGGAATGCGGTTCTCGTCATTATAGACGGTATCAAGCAGGTTGTCGTCTCCTCGCAGCGACTCCTTTTGGCTGTTTTTCTGCAGGATGATGAGGTCACTGCCCACTTCCGTATTGGCATTTTCCGTGAACAGGTTGTTGGGAAGACGAATCGCTGACACGAGATCAGCATGATAGAGCATCATAAAACGCGCGGCACTGTTGTTTTTGGCATTCAATACGCCTTGTGAGGTGATGAAGGCAACCAACCCACCGTCCCTTACCGTATCAAGAGCCTTGACAAAGAAGTAGTTGTGTATGCGTCTGGTGACAAGTGCCCTCATGCCTTTCATGGCTGTATAGGACGGATCAAACACGGCAACATCGCCAAATGGAATATTTGAGATGGCGAGGTCGAAGTAGTCATTGAAAGGCTTTTCTATCTTCTCGAATCCCTCTATGCGCACTTTCTGCTCCGGGTGCAGATGGCGGAGTATCTTTCCCGTAAGCAGGTCTTTTTCAAATGCCATAATGTCTGCCTTGGGATTGTTATCCAAGACGGAATCGACAAAGGCACCGATGCCTGCCGAGGGTTCAAGCACCTTTTCGGGGATAATCTGATGCTCTTTCAACACATCCGTCAGAACCTCCGTAACGGCTGACGGCGTGTAGAATGCCGTAAGGACGGACTGTTTCAGACTGTCCATCAACTGTTTGTACTCGCTTTCATTCTTGCTGTTTTCACGGATAAGTCTATGCAGCTCCACTGTTGGAGCAAACAATTCAAGGTCTGACTTTGCCCAATGGACGGCATCCGCCAGTTCCCTGGCAGGGTTCAGGATGCACTTCAATCCACCGAATCCGCAATAACGCTCCAGAAGGAGACGCTCACGGGCGGTCGGCGTGCGCTGTTCCCTGTCAAGGATGAATGCCGTCTCTATCGCCTTGATGTTGTCGTTCAGCCGTTGTTTTCTATTGTACGCCATTTGACTCTATGAAAAGGGCTACGGCTCCAGTCAACTCTGTATAGAGCTGGTCGTAGTCCGGTGACTGGGCAAAATCGTCATCGGTGAGGTCGTAAATGGAATACACGTTATCAACCAAAGGCAGGAGGTTCTTGACAAACGCTTCCTGATCTTCTACTGCTACCTCCAGGGGAAACTCACTGTCAACAACATCATACAGGATGCTGTACTTGGAAAAGCGGAGACCTTTCAGCAATGCTGACATGGCAAGCTCTTGTGCCGCATCGGCAAAGAGGGCATCACGCCGTGCCTGCTCATATACTTCTGCGGCATGGTCTGCACGTTCGCGGATAAAGTCCGCATCGCTGGCTTGTGGAAAACGGTTCTCTCTGAGGTGGTTCAAGAGGTACAGTCCGTAATAGGACAGTTCTGTCTGTGCCTGTTTCTTTCTGTTCATTTGTCTGTTGAATGGATTAAGTGGTGAATAATAAACCGTGGATGGCGGTTAGTGTTTGTGTGAAAGCAAGAAAAAGGCACTCGGTATCCCTCCGAGTGCCGCCACTTAATCCACAGTAAATAAAAGCATCCTGAATAAAGACACCATTTATGAACCATGTTTCGGTGGCAAAGGTACAAACTATTTCTTGTATCTCTTCACATTTCCTCGCTTTTCTGCTGTTTTGCGCTCTGCAAAGACGAATTTCGTGTTGAAATTCTCGTCAAAGGCAATGGCTGCGGAGAAAGGTTTGCCTTGCTTGCTGGTGAAACCATTGAGCGTTCTGGTCTTGCCCTTGGTGAGCAAGTCGGTGATGTCGGCATCAGTGAGCAACTTTCCTGCTACCTGCTTGAACACTGGCATACCGCACTCCTTGTTGCTGCATCTTACTACCTTTCCGAAGAACTGCATGGTACCTTGCTTGCATTTAGGACACTGGCAGCCGGAATCCTTGTGGCTGAAAAGTCTTTCACAACCTAACAATTCCGCAGTGATTTCACGGGTATAGCCTTCGATACTATGGGTGAACCCGTCAGCACTTGCTTCACCTCGTTCAATCTTGGCAAGTTCCGCCTCCCATTTGCCCGTCATCTCCACATTGGCAATCGCCATGTTCTTCACCACGGAATGCAGGGCGAGTCCCTTTTCGGTCGGCACAAGTTTCTTCTGCTGGCGCACCATATACTCTCGTTTGAGCAGGGTTTCGATGATGGCGGCACGTGTGGCAGGTGTGCCAATACCGCTGTCCTTCATTGCCTGGCGCATCGTATCATCTTCTATCTCTTTGCCTGCGGTCTCCATTGCTGCAAGCAATGTGGATTCCGTATGCAATGGCTTTGGTTTGGTCTTGCCCTCCGTGATGGTGCAGCCAGAAAGAGTGATATGCTGTCCTTCTTGCCAGTTGGGAATGAATTGCTCCTTGACCTCATTGTCTGTTGCGTCTGCATCCTTGTCCTGCCTTTTGTTCTTTTCCTTGAGCGACAACGCTCGCCAGCCAGTCTGTCGGATGATGGAGCCACTGATGCCAAATTCGACTTCATGATCCACTTGCGCCGATACGGATGTGATGTCCTTGATGCAGTCTGCCGAGAACGCTTCAATCATCCGGCACAATATCATGTCATAAACGATCTTCTCGTCCTTGAAAAGACCAATGGCTGCATTTTCTGTGATGAGCAGGGCATGGTGATCGGTCACCTTGGCGGCATTCATGCTGTTCTTGCTGTAGTCCTCACTGCCAGGCAAGAGTTTCACTTTCTCTCCATATTCCGAATGATTCTCCAGATTCTTGAAGAGTTTGGGAAGGGTGGCAAATACATCATCCGAGATATAGCGGCTTGATGTTCTTGGATAGGTGATGAACTTTGCCTCGTAGAGTTTCTGGGCGATGGAGAGTGTATGCTCTGCCGTGAAGCCATGCTGGGAGTTGGCTTCTTTCTGCAAGGTGGTAAGGTCGTAAAGGAGCGGTGCCTTCTCCACCTTTCGCTTGGTTACTACCTTTGTGATGATGGCAGAACCTGTTTCTTTCACCTTATTATATATGTCGGTTGCGGTAGCTTTGTCTGTCCAGCGGTTGACTGATGTGAACTTCAGTATATTGCCACTGTCTGTATCAACCACACCGAAGTGTACCTGCCAGAACGGTTTCGACTCGAAACGCTTGTGTTCCCAATAGCGTTCGCACACCATGCCAAGGGTCGGAGTCTGCACACGACCTACGGAATAGGTGCCACGTCCTGCGGCTATAGTAAGGGCCTGCGTGCCGTTGATGCCGACGAGCCAGTCTGCCTCACTTCGTGCCTTGGCTGCATGATAGAGATTGTCATACCCCTTGCCATCCCTGAGGTTCAGAAGTCCCTCACGGATGGCGGTGTCCGTAAGCGAACTGATCCAGAGACGGTCGAAAGGTTTCCTGCAACCGAGATACGCATAGAGGTATCGGAAAATCAGCTCTCCCTCACGTCCGGCATCGGTTGCTACGATAATGCGCTCACTGCTGTCAAACAGCTTACCGATTATCTTGATCTGGGCAAGCACACCTGCATCTGGTTTGTAGCCGTTCTCTGTCTTGACTTGTCGGGGAACAAGAACGAACGGGTCGGGAATCACAGGCAGATTCTCTGCATGGAATCCCTTCATGCCGTAGGTTTCCGGCATGGCTGGCTGCACTAAATGTCCGAATGCCCATGTCACATAATAGCCATTGCCCTGCATATAGCCTTCCTCACGCTTGTCAGCTCCTACAATGTGGGCGATTTCCTTGGCTACACTTGGTTTCTCTGCGATGATTGTCTTCATTGTCTGTTGTTTTTGTGACATCCGCAACCGTGGGATAGACGGTCGCAGATGTCGGTTGTTATGATGGATGATTAACTCTGTGGATCAAGTGGCGGCAACTACATCTTCACGCTTCTTGCCTTTCTCTTTGGCTTCTGTTCCTCGGCGCTCTGTTCCTTCTGCTGCTTTTCGTTCTTTGGCGCAGACTGTCCCGGACTCAGCGGCTCCTTGGTGTGCTTGGTTGCCTCATGGGTCTTGCCCTGCTCGTTGACGGCGACTTGTACCTTGTTCTCGTTGGTAGGAATCTGTTCCTTTGCCTGTTTGAGGTCTGGATTGTTGCGGTAGGAACGTGGCTGCATTTTGTCGAAGTCGAACTTCACGTAGGCGGTATAGGTACCGCTGCCGTTCTTGTTCGGCACTTCCTTGATCTCGATGGTCTTGCCTGCCACATAGTCGTCCTTCTGCTGCTCGGTCAGTTCCTTCTTGAAATAGGTGTTGAGTCGGCGGATGGTTCCATCCTCATTGAGCCAGTGGTTGGGATCTTGCTGCTTCTTCTGACCACCCACATCACCTTCTGCCTTCTGCTCCTGCTTGTCAGCGGTCTGCTTCTTGTCTCCATTCTGTTTCTGACCTTGCGCCTGTCTTGTGCTGCCAGGCACGAACTCCACGCCACGCTGTTCCACATTCACCTGCAGCAGCGGTGTAAACTTGCGCCCGTTGGCAAGCTCAATCTCCTTGCGAAGCGGAATACCTGAGTAGAGCACTCTCTTGTCGTCCTTGGTAATAGGTGTCTTGCCGATGGTATCGGGTATGCGCACCTTGTTGGTAGGGATGTCCACAATCTCATTGGTGAGACGGTCGATACTGATGAAATGAGGACGCAGTTCACCTGTGTTCTTGTCGGGGAAATCCACTACCTTTCCGAGGTTACCGTTCTGCAACAGGTTCTTCTTGTCCTCTGGAGTGAAGGTATAGCCTTTGTAAGCGACATCGAGTTTTGGCTCGTTGCGCACGAAATGCGGCACAAGTTGCAACTGGTCGTTATCGTCCTTGCGGAATGACAGACGGGCTTGTATCTCTATCTGTTCACCACCGAAGGTCGGCTTCACAATCACAAGCCCTGTCTTGCCGTAGTTGAGCAGGGCTTTCATATCCTTCTCATTCATACTGTTGAAGTCTATGCCATATTTGGCACCAAGTTCCTGCAGGTTCACATCGTTACCACTGATGAGGTTCTGCTTTGCATCCGAGGCGGTCTGCGACTTCTGCCCGGTTGCGGTCTGTTCTGGTTTCTGTTCCATGTCGTTCTTTTTTTCGTTGGTTTGTTCAGATGATACATTCTCTTTTTCTGTGTTAGCTTGCGTCTTGGACGCATCGTCCGATGATGCGGTTTCTTTCGCCTGACCTTCCGATTGCTTTGCCTCTTTCTCATAATTGGAGGTGTCAACCTTGTGGGCGGAAAGAATCTCCTTGTTAGCCTCCGGATCTTTCAGTAACTCCTTCATCACGCCAAGCAGGTTTTCCACCTGGTCTGCCGCTATGCGGTAGAATCCGAATCGGCTTGGCTCCTTGCACTGGCGGTAGAAGTTTCTGAAGAAACTGTCCATCAAGTCACTGTTGCGGTCAAAACGCAGGAAGTCGGACGTGTTCTCCGCCTTGGCGGGTGCTCGCTTCGGGGTGCCGTCTCTGCTGAGTCCGGCGACGACGCTGATCTCGCCCGTCTTCTCGTCACGGACTACCAGCACGTCCTGTTCATCACTCTTTTTCTTTTGTACCATAATTGTAAATTTTTAATGGTGAATACTGTTGTTATTTGAATTTCTGATGAATGCGAGTCAAGTAATGCTCCACATTCTCTTTCTTGAATTCTTTGACATTATTCTCTACAAACTGCATCACATCCTCTTCCGTGTAGTATGTTTTCTGCCCCAAACGCTTGTAGGGAAGCACTCCCAGACTGCGATAGCGTTGAAGGGAACGAGGGGATATTTGAAATAAGAGGCAGAGGTCTTGGTTGTCGAGCAATTTTTCTTTGATGGCAGGACTTCCTTTTTGCTCCGTCTCTCGTTCGTGTCTCAACATCAGCATGTCGTAGATGCCGTCTATCTTTTTGTGTAGGTCATGGAGATATAACTCCAGTTTTCTCAATGTTCCATCTTCCATGCTCATGTCTCCTTTGCTATTGTTCGTTCCTCAACCATTCTTTCAATGGCTTCAACTTGGTATCGGCATTGATTACCGATTTTAATAAAATCAATGCGGTTCTCTGAGCGCATTCGCTGCAAGGTGCGCTTGCTCACACCAAGCATCTTAGCTGCATCGTCATTGGTCAACATCGGCTTCAATCCCTTACCCGTCAAGTTCTCTTGAAATGCCATTTTTGCCAATCGCGCGTACTGGACTATTTCTGTCAACTGTTCTGTCAGCTTTTTGAAGGCTGCACTTTCCATTGTTATTACTTCCATTCTAATTCCGTTTGAAATGTTATATAATTCGTTGTTTTGATTTCTCGGCGGCAAAATTAACCATTTGCGAAATACCCGTTTAACAACTCATTAATGACCCACGTATAATTTTCTTGATTTTTCTTGCCAAGCGGTCGGCAAACCCCAGAAAAGCACTGCCACAGTTATTCATTTTCATTGTTTTTCTACATACACACATTAACTTTGCACCCGAATTTGTTGAACCAATAAAACAGAGAATATGGAAGTAGTAACAATGGAAAAGAAGGCATTCGACTTGATGATGTCAAGATATGATGCCTTGGTAAAGAAAGTTGAGTTGCTGAAGCATAAGGCTAACGGCAAGCGTCTGAACAAATGGCTTACAGGTCATGAGGTCTGCCAGCAACTTCGCATCAGCCAGCGCACCTTACAAAAACTTCGTGACCGCCGTTTCTTGGGGCATACCCAGATAGGTCGCCAATTCTATTACTGCCCCGAAGAGGTCAAAGCCATCGTTCCGCTTATCGCCAGAATCAAATCGGTATAGCATAAAGCCAAACTCGCCCAAGGCAAAGCCGAAAACTTCACCCTGGGCGAGCCAACACATTTTATATTCACCACTTAATCCAAATTGTAAACAATGAACATGAACCAACTTCTTACGCATGAGAGCAAGTCGATAGACACCGCCATGCAATCCTTGAAGAAAGCCAACAACTGGCTATCTTCATTCATCGAGTCCTACAACCCACCTTTGGACGGGGAGCGATACCTCACCGACAAGGAACTCTCCGAGCATTTGAAGCTTAGTCGCCGCACCTTGCAGGAATATCGCAAGCAAGGCATCTTGCCCTACATTATATTATGTGGCAAGACCCTCTATCCGGAATCCGAGATACAAGCACTTCTCACTGGTAATTACCGCAAGCCGATAATCGACGGCACTGTTTCACAAGGGGAGGGTACTGCTTCATATTAGCGAAACAAAAATAGCGTACAGGGTACAACGATAAAAATCGTTCCTTCTGTACGCTATTATATTATAAAGGTGTAGGAATCTTATTAAAAGATGAAAGATTCTAACTTGCACCTTTTGGTGTCGTTCCGTTCATCACAATAATCATCGGATACTCGTGTTTTACTTGCTCTGCTTGGCAATCCTTGCGGTTCACAACCTTACTGATAAACCATTGTCTGAACAACAAGGCTTTGTATGTATCCATTTGAAGTGCTATGGCGATAATCACTTCCATATCATAGACATGCGCAGAATATCCATTTTCAAGTTTGATGTATTGAGAATGCTGGAAATCTTTCAGCACACTTTGTTTCCAAATGCGCTTGATGGTATTCTTCACTGCTGTCCCCGTTACATTCAACAGTTCGGCAATCTCCCAAACTGTCATCCACACCTCACCATGATGTGGGGCGTAGATGACCATATCTTCTTGTATTGTTATCACTTGTCGTTTCATACTCTGCCATTTATAGTGTTAGTATTATCGTTGCAAACATTTCCAAACGTGAATTCCTCAATGTTATTTATTTGCTGAGACAACTTTTCCACGTCTTTGCTCAATTTCTCCTTGGTAATTTTGGCATACACCTGGGTTGTCTTTATGTCCTTGTGACCAAGCATTGAACTCACGGTTTCTATTGGGACTCCGTTGGAGAGGCAAACCGAGGTTGCGAACGAATGACGGCTCATGTGCCAGGACAGCGGCTTGGTGATGCCGCATTTCTTGCCCAGTCTTTTGAGCGAATCCATACAACTTTGGTAGTTGGGTACTGGAAACACCCTGCCGTCTTCACACAATCCACGGTATTTTTCCATAATCTGCTTGGGATAGTCAAGCAACTTGATGTTGGCTTCCGTTCCTGTCTTCTGTCGATGGATAACAATCCATTCACCTTCATCGAAAAATTCCTTGATGTTCTCTTCCTTCAAGTTGTACAGATCAATGAAAGCGAGACCTGTAAAACAGCAGAACAGGAACAAGTCACGCACCATGCTCATCTTCTTTCTTGTGATAGGTGTCTCCATCAACAGATGAATCTCTTCTTTGCTCAGAAACTCTCTTGTGGTCTCTTCTTCCTTGTACTCATATCGTCTGAATGGGTCTTTTACGAGCCATTCATTATCTATGGCACGGAATACCATTGCACGGAGATTGCGGACAAACACCATCGCAGAGTTTATCTTCAAGTGCTTGTCGGTTCTGAGAAAAGTCTCGTAGTCTGTGATAAAAGGCAGCGATAACTCTTTCAGAGCAATATCCTTCACATGGTAATGCGTCTGCAAGAACTCGCCCACATAGGCACACCCAATTCTATACTTCGTGTATGTACTCAAAGATTTCATGCCAGCCTTATATTGCTTTTCCATTTCATCACGGCTTTGAGAATAGACTTTCATCAGTGTATGGCAACGATACTCCAAGCCAAGAAAGGCATTCTTCACCTTGTCGGCAGTGACGAAGTTGTCCCTGTCCATAATCTCCTGATAATGCTTACTGATACTCACACGCATCTTGTCCAATTTGCGGTTCACTTCCAAAGCCTGCATACTCTTACCTATCATGCGTCCGCCCTTGGTGTCCCACAAATCTGGATTGGCAGTTGTCTTGCAACTGAACTGCGCCTGTGTTCCGTCCACTGTGATACGTCCCATAACTGGAACTGTACCATCTTTCTTTACTACCTGTCTTTTGAGGTAGAAGATAATTGAAAATGTACTCTTCATAACGTCATTCTTTTTTGCGTTCAAAATTAATACATGAAGAGTCTTTTCTTGCTACGCATTTCACGGCAGAACACGGCAAATTTGGTTCGTAACCAAAAATCTTGCGTTACTCATTAGTAACTCACTATAAATCAGAGTATTCAAATTCAATTCGTAACCTTCCTCATTCTTCCGAACCTCAACATTCCCCATTTGGGGTATAGGTTACGGATAGGTAACGTTCCTCTGTCTCATCTTGTCGTATTCCCGTCTTCGTCTGTCCTCATCACTTTTAACCAAAATGAGGAAAGTAACTGATAACCAGTAAACTTTCCTCATTCTTCTCTCAAACACTTTTTATATGTACTTTCTTATCAGGAAAATATTAATCTGAATTGGCTTCTTGCCATTCTCAATACCTTCTTCCTGATTCTGTTTTTATGGACGCTGAGCTGTTTCGTTATTAATGTGGATTACGACAATATCTATATGGTAAGCTCTCTGATACTCTGGATGCTGATAGATTATTTTGTTTATAGGCATGAGTCAGTGATAGAAGAGTTGAGCGATATTGAAATTGTACCGTTAGAGCAGAACGAAGTAGATGTTTCGGGGATGGCTGCCGAGGTGCAGCGGTTGTTCGAGGAAGATAGAATCTATCTCAATCCGAAACTGAAATTGTCTGATGTGGCGCTGGCTGTAGGTACGAACCGTACTTATCTGAGTCGCTATTTTAACCGGCAGAATGGGCAGACGTTTTATGATTATGTGAATTCTTATCGTATACAGTATGCTGAGAATTTGTTGAAGTCAACGAACTTTCCTTTGCCGGAAATCGCCATCAAATCGGGATTTAATTCTATTTCTACGTTCAGAAGAGTATTTTTTGCCTCTTTTGGTTGTTCTCCTAATAAATATAGAGTAAATGCGTAAGTTGTTGATGTTTAGGTAGTTTGTAAAAATCAGTGGTACACTGAAAAATGTCAAAAGACACTTTTTGTCCATTTGAAACTTATTTTTGCTATTTTGAAACCATGGTTCTCATTTTTTTTTCTATCTTTGCACCATAGAACTTTTTGAAGAGAATATAACTCTAGCATTTACTTTTTCTAGGAATTAAAAAATAAAGGTTGGCCAACCCGTTGAGGGCAAGCCAACCTTTCTCGTTATGTATGTTATTCTTTGTTCTTTTACTTTATTCCCGATTCCCGTTTTCATTATTCCTTGTTGCTGCCTCCGAAGATGCGGAGCAAGTAGAGGAAGAGATTGATAAAGTCGAGATACAGAGTCAAGGCTCCGATGAGTGCCAGTTTCTGTGCGCCCTCGCTCATGTCGTATTGTGTCTGGAGCATCTGCTTGATCTTCTGACTGTCCCAAGCGGTCAAGCCAACGAAGATGGCTACGCCGGCGTAACTCAAAATGTAATCAAACCCAGAACTCTTCAAGAACATGTTTACTACGGTAGCGATAATCAGGCCTATCAGCGCCATGAAGAGTATTTTTCCTAAAGAGGTCAAATCCTTCTTGGTTGTGTAACCATAGAAAGCCATTGCTCCGAATGTGCCGGCTGTAATAAAAAATACCTTGGCAATACTGGTCATCGTATAAACTACGAATACGGATGAAAGCATGGCACCATTCAAAACCGAGTAGACGATGAAGAGTAGGGTGGCCGTAGTCAGGGAGAGTCTCTGTAGGGCACCGGTAATGATGAATACCAGGGCGAGCTCTGCGATAATCAAGCCAAAGAGCAAGCCGCGGCTTGTCATCAAGGTCATCAGCAGGGTAGGACTGCTAGCCACACCATAGGCAGTAACGCCCGTAATCAGGAGAGCTAAGGTCATCCATGTATACACTTTGCGCATTAAAGCAGAGAAAACACCGCTTATACCTCGCTCTTTCTCATTAACAGCAAAGCCATTGCTCTGCTGGTTGTTCTGACTATTTATCAGATTGTACATTTCCTTTTCTGTCATAATTCTATTTTCTTTTGTTATTTATGGTCTATTGAATAATATAATAAGCGCAAAGATAATGCCAATTATTGAAACGAACGATAATCTCTGTGCTTTATTAACATTTATTCCGTAATTTTACGTCATTCTCA
>OHWD01000038.1_pt1 | contig 38911 bp, 38 predicted proteins | sample 1579611 | NCBI WGS metagenome assembly OHWD01 (sample SAMEA3882533, study PRJEB24775) | human gut metagenome | biome: human-associated habitat; feature: intestine environment; material: feces | place: Netherlands | collected 2009/2010
TATGGAAGTTTCGAGTCATCGTTATTTTTAATCAAGACAACGTGATTTTTCACCCGGCAATTTCTGCGCCCTTTGTCGAATTTTGCAGCGAAAAGCACCCTTTGCACGTTTTGAAACCGTGCAAAATCCGTGCAGAAACCGTGCACTTACTCTCTGACAAACAAAAATCACACTATCCACCACCGACTTGACGGCAATGGTTTGAGTGACCGACCCAGATATCCTAAATTATCTCTCTATGTTTACAAAACATCTGTGATTCTCTCTTTCTATTACGTAAGGACGCAAATGAAGGGCCCCATAAACGTCCTACTAAAAAAAGGAGATTATTACTATGTTACTCAAAAATGGAAGTACTGGCAACTATGTTATGTACCTGCAGTATGGACTGCATATCATGTGCTGCCCTCCGGGTAGTTTTGACAGCAAATTTGGCTCTGGTACTGAAAATGCTGTTAAGAAGTATCAGGGCAAAAAAGGTCTTACCCAAGATGGCATTGTTGGCGATGGTACATGGAACGCACTGGTAAGCGACATTAAAACCATCCAGCAGCTCCTGAAGAACAAAGGTTATTACGCCAGTACAGTGGATGGCCTTGCAGGTTCAGGCACTTATAACGCTGTTATCAGTTTTCAGAAAGCATCCGGCTTGACTGCCGATGGTATGGTCGGCAGTGCCACCCTAAACGCATTGAACGCTTCTTCGGGCGGTACAAGTGGTCAATCTCATTCAATCACTCTGCCTACTGATAGAAACTATCTTTGGGCACAGAAGAATCCGGACATTGTTAAGCTTGTTGGAAATAGTGGTTGCTCTCTTGTTGCCGTGTTGAATACCGCTAATATCTATGGGCCTCGTGAATTCACCCCTAACGAAGTCCTGACTGCCTGTGGAAATTGGGGTGCAAACGGTCTGAATACTTGGGCTCTTCCCAGCAAGTGCAATGGTAAAATCGACACGAGCAACTACACTCATGGCGGTAAGGAGCAGGCGACTGTATTCAGTGCAGTCAAAGCAAGTATTGACAATAACCTTCCCATCATTATTCGGCTCAACAGTAGCGATGGCAAAAAGACGCATTTTGTCACAGCGATTGCTTATACTGGCAGTTGCTCCTCTGCAAGCAGCATTTCCGTCATTGATCCTGCTGGTGGTGTCATTCGAACTCTTGAGGAAGCGGGAACTGCACGCAATGAAACCGTATACGGTGATTATATCGCAACCGCTCGTCGCTCCTAAATATCTCTACTCTCTTCATCAACAATAAGTTGTAAAGCATCATTTTTAACATATATCCCCCCCCCCAAAGTCTTTTCTCAACTCTCGAAAAGGCTTCGGGGGGGATTTTTCAATGCCTATTATATGCAACACTTTTCACTATCTGCTTATCCAAGCTCAGGCGAGTGATATTTATTTACTCTCCACACATCCCCAACTTTTACCAACTGCATTTCATATTCGACTTTATTCATGTCATCATATGAATACTCATCATGTTCCTCATACGTTTCATTGGGATTATAGTATGCAATCATTACAAAATTTACTTGTGCTTCCGTTTTATTTTTCAAATAGTATCGCACTGAGCAGAAATCATCCGGATAATATTCTCCCACATATCCAGTAAAATATGGAATTTGTGCCAAATCATAGTCATCACAAACGGCAAGTTTTCCATTATAATTCACAAACTTTTTCTCAATTGAATCTTGTGACAAGAAATCATTTGTAAAAATAGATTTCATATATTCTTCAAACTCTTTATAAGAATTTTGATAGACCTCATAATCATGTCCGTTCAGTTTTACATATGTCGGCGCATTTTGCGTCATAGGCACAAAAGTCGGAGCATCTTCAATTTTAAAATTCAGTCCTTTTAAGTTACTTGATTGTCCCCAAAGTGCATAGTCTATTTTCTGCGCTTTTTCAAAAACAGTATATTGATCTTGATCTAAAAATACCGAGGTCGAATCAACTAACGTCTGGGAAAAATCTTGCAAATCATTTTTTTCTTCAGAATTGCATGAACTTGACGATGTATCCTGTGACGAAACTACTGTGGACATTGATGATGCTGTTGTATCATTCATTCCACATCCCACCAAATTCACCACAATACAACCTAGAATCACTATCATTTTTACACTTTTTGCACAATTCATATATGTTCTCCTTTTTTATAAGTTTATCAACATATTGTTTAGTCTCTATTACCTTCTTGTAAACTTTTTATATTAGCTCACAAAAATCTATTTTTCCGTTTACAAATCTTAACATTTTTTCTCTTTCCTCTTAAAAGGAGGAAAGAAAATTGAATTATACGCTTTTTGACCTTTTTCTAAATGCATATAACGGCAACTCCTTTGCACAGCTACAAATCGTCCAACGTTTTCAGCCATTACTGAAAAAATATGCAGCTCTTCTTAAGTATGAGGATGCCTATTCAGATTTACAATTATATCTTCTCGAATTACTGCATTCCGGAAAATTGACCAAACTTCAAAGAAAAGATGACGGCACATTAGTGAAATATATTGAATCCTCTATCCGGCATCAATACATTTCGCTTAACAGCCGAAAAAACGCCATAGATAACTCTGTCATCGCAAGCGTTGATGAAATTGATTTCGATCAGATGTCTTTGTCCTCAAACGATGAATATCCTGAACTATTGATTTCCGATTTACATTCTGTTCTTCAACCTTCTGAACTGACCTTATTATCTCAATTTGTTTTTAAAGGAATGAGCATCGCAGATATAGCAGAAAAATCTGGTGTCAGTAGACAAGCTATCAACCGTAAAAAGCTTTCCATATTAAAAAATTAGAATGTGCATTCTTCCCTAAAACTTCCAAATAAATTCTCATTCATTTTGATTTCATTCTTTAGTGTATAAAAGCTATTTTCTTCGCTCCCTTTAATCAAACCACCACGGCAGTTCCAGCCACAGGTTATCCATGGCCTGTTCCTCGGTCTTTTTGGCGCGGCCTTTTGTCAGGTGAAAGTATATCGCCGTGCCGATCAGCAGATGTTCCTCGCCATCGGTGAAGCCATAGCGGTACAGCAGATAGGTCTGCTCCCGTTGGGTCAGCCGTTTCAGGCCATAATACAGTTCCCGGCGCGATTCCTGCTCCTCCATAATGCTCTGCGGCTGCATGGCGTAGGGGTCGGCTATGGCCTCAATGCGCCGTAGTTGTTCCTCTCCCGGCAGAACATCATCCAGCGAAACACGTTGGTAACAGACGCCGTCCTTGTCTTCCGTCACCATCCGCTGCTCAAAAGCGGCAAAGGCATCCCGCACCATGTCCATCATGGCGTTGCGGATGGCAGGAGCCGCATAGGTCAGGAACTTCATGCCACAGGCTGCATCAAACTTCGACACAGCTTTCCATAAGCCCAGATTGCCCGCCTGTTTCAAATCGTCCGTGTCAAGGTTCAGGCCGGACTGTGCCAGATTCATGCTGCGGAAAAGGTCATTTGCCACCTTGCCAATAAAGGACTTGTTGTTGTCGATCAGGCTGTCCAGCGCGGCAGCATCGCCTTTCTGTGCCAGCGCACAAAGCCGTTCATTCGTCTGCTTCATGGGCGTTTTCCTGCTCTGCGGCAGACTGCAAGATTCCCAGCAGACCGCTTCGCAGCTGTTCCAGTGCTTCCGGCGTGGCTCCTTCCATACCCGAAACGCTGTCCAACATTGCATCTGTCAACTGCTCTGCCGTGATCGTTGGGTGCTGCACATCCTGCCCCTTGGTCAGTTCATTGAACATCTTCTCGGCCACTTTCTTGCTCATGGCTTCCTGTTCGGCGTAATGGCTCCCGATACCCTTTTTGATTTCCTTGATTGCCGCCATGAAGTACATTTCAATATCATCAAGGTCGCCTTGGTACACCGGCTTTCTCCGAAGGCTGATGTCCTTTGCGGCTTTGGCTGCTTCCGGGGTCTTGACCTTTGTGCGCAGCAGGGTGCTCAATGTCGTGAGCATGGCGTTCTGTGCTGCGATGCCGGAAGCAAAGGTATCATCAAAATACTGCGCTATGCGGTAAGTAAGTTCTGCAAAGCGGGCGTTTTCCAGCAACAGGTTGACCACTTCTGTATTGACACGCCCTGTGTAGAGGTTCTTTGCAGCTTCTACGGACAAGCCTAACTCGGCAATGTCGTAGTTCTTGCGGTCGGGAATGTTGGTTTCTCCCAGCAGAAAATCCGTGGACACGTTGAACAGCCTTGCGATCTTCAGCACCTGCTCATGGGTCAGGGTTCCTTTTGCACCGCTGATGAAGCGGCTGATGGTGCTTTTGGAGCAGCCGATTTCCTTGGCAAGCTCCGGTTGGCTGATATTGTGCTCTTTCATCAAGTCCGCAAGACAGACGTTGGACGGTGCGGGCAGATATTCCTGTGCCATGTGGTCGGCCCTCCTTTTTGAGCTTTTTCCTCATTATAATACGCTCTGCCGTTTTGTTCAATATACGGTTACCTCTCCGCCCTTGCTGTTGCAGCCCTGCAACCAGTAAGGGTTTTTTTCTTTTTCCGTTGCAGTTTTGCCGCTTTTTTGCTCTTTCTGCAAAATTTTCCGTATATTCAGGCAGGAAACAAAAAAACACCAGAGTTCCCACGCTAGGGACTCTGGTGCAGTACATAACATCGCCCTGCCCGGTGGCCGCAGGGTGCGGGGCTTTGTGGGCATCGAGCCGCTTGTCCACCCCTGTCCATAAAAAGTGCATTTTTTCACGGAACAAGTTCGTACAACCTGTACGGTCTGTACTTGTACGCACCCGTACGGCAAATCGAGATAAATTAATGCGTGTTATCGTTTATATTTCGGGTTTCCGTACACCGTACGAACCGTACAGGTTATTTGAACTCCGTACGCGATTTTTTCGGATGCGTACGGAGCAATCAAGTTCGCATTGTGCGAACTTGATTGTAACTCTCCCGCAGGAGACGTTCCCCCTCGGAGAGCCCACTACACTTTGCAGACCATAGGGATGAAAGTGTCATAGTGGGTTATTACACTTCCGCAGAAGTGCATCTCCGTTCCCCGTCACCTCTCGATGAACCTTGAAAGGAGGGATGCCCTTTGGCAAGAAATGATGGCATTGACCGCACCAGTGTTCGAAATCTCGCCGTTTCGGACAAGGCCGTTGGCAACACTCAGCAGCACAACGAGCGCGAAAAGGACAGCTACCGGAACCCCGACATCATCCCCCAGCGCACTGCATGGAACATCCACTTCAAAAAGCCAACCGCCAGCTACACCGACCTGTTCTCCCAACTGGAAACCGCTGGCACGATTTCAACGCGCGGCTTGAAGCCGGATGCCACCCATTACTGCGAGCTTGTCTTTGATGTCAACTCGGCCTACTTTGACAACCACGGCGGCTACGAGTTCGCCAAGCAGTTCTATGAGGATGCCTACCAAGCTGCCGTTCAAATCGTGGGCGGTGAGCAGTATATCCTCTCGGCAGTCATGCACGCCGATGAGATCAACCGTGCCATGACCGAAGCATTAGGCCGTGAAGTCTACCACTATCATCTCCATGTGGTCTATGTGCCTGTGGTGGAAAAGCAGATCCTCTGGTCGAAACGCTGCAAGGACAAGGCACTGGTCGGCACAGTCAAGGAGACCGTCATGCAGGTCAGCCGGAGCAAGAAGTGGGCATCCAAGCCCCTGCTGGACGATGCTGGAGAGCCCGTCCTGCAAAAGAACGGCAAGCCAGTCCTGAAGAAGTCGTACAGTGTCCTGCAAGACGATTTCTTCACCTATATGCACAATGCCGGGTACACCGATGTAGAGCGCGGCGAGCGCGGCAGCACCGAAGAACACCTGACCGTCACCCAGTTCAAAGTTCAACGGGAGCAGGAACGGCTGGACAGCCTGACCGCCCAGATTGACCAGAAAGAGCAGCACCTCATCCAAACCAACAAAACCCTCTCCAAGACCGAAAAGGAACTTGCCGCTGTGCAGAAAAAGGCCACGCTCACAAAAGAAGCCCTCATTCATGTGCGCGATCTGGATTATATCGGCAAGCGCACCTTCCTCGGCAACTATTCGCTGACCGAAGAAGAATTTTCCATGCTGAAAAAACAGGCTGACCACGGCTATATGATGGACGTGGAGAACCGCCGCCTGAAAGAAGAACTTTCCACCGCCAAGAAGGAAGCTGCTCATTGGGGCCAAAAGTATCATGAACTCTGGTACGAAGTGAAGCCCTATCTGGATGCGCTCCACCGTGCGCCTGAACTGGTGCGCAGCTTTCTGGAAAAGATTCTTGCCCCCAAGCAGGAGCGCACCATGAATGTGCCGCAGCGAAACCGCACGCGTGGGCAGGATATAGAACTTTGATTTTCGGAGGATACCATTTGAACAAAAAGAAGAAGTCAAACAAATCCGGCTACCCGGATGAAGCAATCAAGACCCTTGCACGTTGCTTTTATCCCTCCATGGTTGAGTTTTTCAACAGCGAGGAAGGCCAGCGTGAATATGAGGAATGGCTGAAAGAGCAGGAAGCTCTACAAGCATTGCCTGTTGCCGCATAAAAACAGCAGGACGCTCCCGGTAAAGGGAACGCCCTGCCTTACATAGATGTATCTCGCCGAGGTGTGTCCAGTTGGGCGCACCTCTTATTTTTTTGCCCTTAATCTTCTAACCCATGGCTTCCAGCTACGTTTTTCAAATACTCCTCCGGGTCACCGTTCAGAATCAAATCCGCATAGCCCAGTGGGTCGTTGTAGATGAGGTAGTCCAGTTCAGTCTGCTGGGCCATGGTCACATCCAGCGCATCCTCGACCCCGGTACAGTCGATGGAGATTTTTCTCCCATCCCGGAGCCGCAGCTCCACACATCCAGTGTCCATGTTGAAATGGCAGGCTCTTGCATCGTACTTCATAATCGCATCCTCCAAATCTTGTTATTGGCTTACGGTCTATGACAAGGTATCGGAGTTTTACGCCGTCCACGGGAGCCTTCGTTGTTGTACCCGAAGAAAACGAAAAATCCGAACCCTTCTCCAATCGGAAACAGGTTCGGATTTTTCTTGTTTGGTGGGCGCGGGTGGATTCGAACCACCGAAGCTGAAAAGCAGCAGATTTACAGTCTGTCCCCATTGGCCACTCGGGAACACGCCCAGATTCAATTTTTACAGCCACAGCCGACTGCCTGTATATCTTACCATCTCGCCTCGATTTTGTCAACCGATTTTTGAAAAAGATTTCTATAAAAGTACAACTTTTTCGCAAAACGCTGCGTTTGCATGGTTTTTGTTTCCTTCTCTCAGCCCCATTCCTCTGATCGTATGCCGTTTTTCTCCATGTGTGTGCTTTATCATCACGGCCTCTTCAAATTTGTCGCACTTTCCGGGCATTTCACAACGCATACAAAAGCAAAAATCCCACGATACGCGCCGTTGTTTTAACGGTATATCGCAGGATTTTTCTTGTAGCTAGTGACAGGAGTTGAACCTGCAACCCACTGATTACAAAATAGTCTTGTTACGAGTTCGAGCGTTTTCGAACATTCTGTTTTATATAGAATCACCGTACTTTTTGTTCTTGGTCGTTCACCTTCGTATTAGCGCTTTTTCGGTCAATAAGGCACAAATAAGGCACTTTCCGGGAAATGTGCCTTACAGTGTCCACAGTGGACACCTGAGCCGCCCAGAACAGCAGACAGAAAGGAAACAGCCCACAGGCCCGGCGGGGTTCTTCCGCGCTTCCTGTGGGCTGTATTGCGTCTTTGGGCGTGTTATGCGTGGCTCTTTTCCCGGATACGGTCAAACACACCCGTCAGGGCCTCCGCCGCTGCTGCATCTGCCGAACGGATGAACCCGGCGTAAATGTCCGTGGTGGTGCTGGTCTTGGCATGGCCCAGACGGCCCGACACGGTGGTAACAGGCACATGGGCTGCGATCAGCAAGCTGGCGTTGGTGTGGCGCAGGCTGTGGAAGTGAACCGCCGGGAGGTCATGAGCGGCCAGGAACCGCCCGAACCACGTTGTCACGTCGTCCGGGTCCATTGGTGCGCCGTTCCACTTGGTGAAAAGCAGGTCGTTTTCCACTCGCTTCCCCTCGATCTCCACCCGGCGCACCCACTCGGAGCCAATTTTGAACCGTTCCGCCTTTTGGTGCTGGCGGTATTCCTGCAAGAGCTGCACACAATCCGGCCCGACTTTCACACACCGCCGAGAGCGCTTTGTTTTGGGCGGGTTGAACACCGTACCTTTGCCCGGAATATGCTGCAAGGTGCGTTCAATTGAAATCGTTCCCGCGTTCATGTCGATATCTGACCACCGCAGGGCGCAGATCTCGCCCCGGCGGGCACCTGTGAGCAGGGCAAGCTGTGTGATAACGCTGTACTGTGTGGGCGCATCCTGCAAGGCTTCCAGCAGGCGCACAACGTCTTTTTCTTCCAGCGCCCGCACGTCCACTTCCTGCGCCTTTGGGGCTTCTGCGCGCTTGCACGGGTTCTCTGCTACAAGCCCCCACTGCACAGCCTTGGTGAACACGCTGGACAGCATCCGGTGATAATGCTGCACCGTGTTTCCGTTGAGCCTGCCGCCTGCCTTGCTATGCTCTATAAAAGCCCTGGAAAGAGGCATCCCGGCGGCGCTGGCTACCTTTTCAGCAGTTGCCCGGCTGACGTTTCCGCCCCTGTACAGTGTCGCCATCGTCCGCTCGGACACTCCCGCCGCCTCCGCGATCTGGCCGCGTCTGCCCTTTGGCAGCTGTTCCAGCAAAGCCGGAACCGCAGTATAGGCGCTATCTTCCCGCACACCCTGCTCTTCGAGGTTGGAATAAAAGGCCATCAGATGCGAGGGCTTGACCTGGCACACCTTGAGTTGCCCCAGACCGGCAGAAATGCGCGGCACAAGCCGCCGATAGTCGTACACGGTTTTGGGCTTGAGTTTCTTTTCGGCATACTCTGTGAACCAGCGCTCTATCAGGTCGTCCACCTTCATGGACGCATCCAGCGAAATGCCGCTGCGCACTTCCTGTTCAAAGGCATCTGCCTGACGTTGCAGTTCTTTTTCCAGCTTCTTCCCGGTCAGCCCCGGCGGGGGTGTATAGGTGCGATTGACCAACACTTGCCGGCCTAGCCGGTCGTAACCATTGGAGACCCGGATGCAGTAGGAGCAAGTGCCGTCTTTCTTTGTGCGCTTTATGATCTTTGCCATAGATTCACGCTTTCTCTGCGGGGTCAGCTTCACCGGGGTCATCTGGGGCGAGATCATCCCCGGCGGGGGCTAAATCAAGTTCTTCCACTGAAATTTCACGATCAAATCCACAATATTTCTTTTGCTCCTTGTACTCATTCTCAAAAACTTCTAGAAAATCTGTACTTATATCGCCAGTTTTTGCTTTTGAGACTCGGTAGTCTATTCGCTTTTTCATAACATCCTGGAAATAATGCTCACTTCTAAAAAAATTCTCGGCCAGTGTTGAGACTGTAGCAATCGCAACGTCTATTATTGCCCTCATATCCCCTTCAGCTATTGTCCTTTTGCCGGTAAGCTCAGCTGAATCTGCTGTGTAATACCAGTCTGATACATGTTTTTCATCGCACAACTGATAAACAGCTGTGCATTCACACTCGCCATAGATAACTTTAAGAAGCTCTATTATTGCTGGTTTTGCTCTTTGAATCGTGATTTCCTTCAATCGCCTTTCCTTTTCTTCCTTAAAATTTTCAGGTTCCACCCAATAATATAAACTTTCTACACTTACACCAAGCGCACCTGCTATCTTTTCGACAGTCTCCAATTTTGGACGTTGGCGACCATTTTCATATTTCCGAATATTGGCCGCATCTATTCCGCATTTAGCGCCAAGTTCTTTCTGGGTCATGTGCGCCATTTCCCGGCACTCTCTAATTCTTTCGCCTATAGAGAAGCTATCCGTGTCCTTTTCAATCATAGTGCGCCTCCTATTTGCTATTTAGTTTTAGTATATCATGCACAAACGGATTTGTACAGGTTGAAATCAACCCCATTTTTACTATTGACAGGTTGATAAAGACCCGCTATAATAAAATTAAGAGGTTGATTTCGACCTCAGAAAGGGGTGAATTTTATGCGTGCTAACAAGACCGCTATTCGTATTGCAATGGCGAATTCCTGCATGAATCTCAAAGAGTTAACCCAAAAAGCCGGAATTCCAGAGTCTAGTGTAAAGAACGTCATATATGGACGCAGTGTAAAACCTCGCACTATGGGCCAAGTTTGCAGGGCCTTGGGTGTTTCCGTTGAGTCACTGCTGGACGACGCTGGAGAGGGGGGATTTTGTGATTAAGCTCGTTCGAGACTATTGCTTAGCTGTAAATGGAAGCTCTTATATCTGCGGAAAGGCCGCATCCAGCCGCGCAGAACGACTTTTGCGGGGTTCAGAGAGATACTATACCAGCCTTTCCCATGCAGTCGCTTCTACGGCAGAAATCGCGCTCCGTGATGCTATCGCCGCCGGGGAGGTGCAGACCTTGCAGGAGGCTGTACAGGAATTGCGCTGCATTCGGGACGAGATCATAACCGCTGTGGGCAGTAAGGGGGTGTAAAGCGTGGAAAATGCTATGAGATTTCGGAGCTACCCCCAGATGGCCACGGTCAAGAAGGCTGCTCAGGTTTTTGGGGTGTCTCCCAGCTATCTGCGCAGGCTGTGCAAGGCCGGGAAAATCACGTTTGTCAACACGGGGCACGTCTGGCTGATAAACCTTGATAGCCTTGCCCGGTATTTTGATGCAGGCGACCCCGGCCCGGCGGGGCCCTCTCAGAATACTGGTGCAATCCGCCGGGTAGAGCCCAATGGGCCGAATTGGGGGCGTTGCAGTGGCGAATAAGAGAATGTTTTCCACTTCTGTTACCGAGACAGATAATTTTCTTGAGCTACCGCTAAAGTCTCAGGCCCTGTACTTCCACCTCGGAATGCAGGGCGATGATGATGGTTTTGTGGCAAATCCTCGCGCTATCATCCGTTCTATTGGCTGCACTGCCCGTGATTTGAAGCCTCTGGAATCTGCTGGATATGTCATTTCTTTCCCTTCAAGAGTGCTTGTTATCACCGATTGGAAAGCCAACAACAATTTACGCAACGACCGTTATAAGCCAACCGCGTTTCAAAACGAGCTATCTCAACTGCGAGAATCAACGAACAAGCGCTATATATTGTGCTCTTCTGGTATACCATCCGGAAACCAATTGGATACCATCGGTATACCGAATGACAACCAAGTGACTACCCAGCATAGCATAGCAGAGCTTAACCTAGAAAGAAGCAGTAAGAAAGCCGCCACCGCCGCTGGTTCTCTCGCAGACTCAGACCTTGCCAAAATCGTCCAGCAGTACGAGCAGACCATTGGACAATTTCCACGTTCTGCGCTGGACAAGCTACAGGGCTACCGCAGTTCTATTCCCACGGAAGTGATCTGCAAGGCCTTTGACGAAGCTGCTGAGAGCGGGCACAGGTCTTGGAAGTATGTTAACGGCATCTTGAAGAGCTGGCAGGCCGATGGAGTCCGCACACTGGGAGATGTTGAAACCCGGCGGGATGCACGGAAAAAGGCCAAGGAACCCGCCGGAGAGGACTGGCAGAAGATGGAGGTGCTGCGGTGAACGTCCAAAAAGTGCTTCTTGGCACCCTGCTGGTACAGCCGGAGCTTGCTTCTTATGCCCTGCCTGTGCTGGACATCTCCGACTTTGCGCCAGATGTACAGCCCATCTTTGCCGCCCTGCAAGGCTTCTGGATATCCACAGGCATATTGGACACCGTGCAGATTTGTGCACGCTATCCGGCTCAGAAAGCCGCTGTTATGGGCTGTGTCGAGGAATATTCCGCCGAATGCGTCCGCCCGACTCGCTCAAACGTGGAAGCATGGGTGCGACTCGTGCAGGAACAGGCTGCACTGACTCGCTTCCAGTCCTATGCTCTGCAATCCGCCAACGCTGCCTATGATGATCTGCCCGAACTGTACAGCCAGATGGGTGAGGCTTTGACTCTGGGCCAGAACAGTGACGATTTCCAGAGCATCGGTGAATTGACAGAAGAGTACATCCGCAACAAGGACAAGGCTCCACAATACATTCCAAGCGGGATTCCTGTACTTGACCGCAATCTGAATCTTTCACCCGGAAACCTGTTTATCATCGGCGGCAGACCAAGCGCGGGTAAAACGGCACTCTCTTTGCAAATGGCTTGCGAGATGGCCCGGCGGGGCTTCCGCGTGTGCTATTTCAGCTTAGAGACATCCCCGGCCACGCTGACAACGCGCATCATTGCGAACCGTCTGGCGGTTCCTCTGGCGGACGTAAAAGCAAAGACCGTGCCGCAAGCAGAGCTTGACCGCCTTGCAGAACTGCACAAGCTGCCGCTGTTCATCCGCTCTGCCTCTGGCCGGGGCGTGGGATGGGTGAAGGCACAGGCCCAGAGGATGAAAGCACAGGTTGTTTTTATCGACTATCTGCAACTGCTGGCAGACGGCAAGACCAAAGATCGTTATCAGGCCATCACAGGAATTTCCATCGCCCTGCATGAGCTGGCACAGACCACCGGCATCCTTGTGGTTGCCTTGGCCCAGCTGAACCGCAATGCTGACCGCATCGTTCCATCTACCGCTGATCTGAAAGAGTCCGGGCAGCTGGAACAGGATGCAGACGCCGTTTTGCTTCTGGTTGAGAATATCATCACCAACGACAAGGGCCAACAATTCCAAGCGAGCCTTGCCAAGAACAAAGAGGGTCAAACCGGGCCTATTCCCATCCAGTTTGACAAAGAACGGCAGCGCTTTTTAGAAATCGACGCTAGGAGGTGAAAACGCATGAAAGAAATTGACCCCAATAAGCCCATCAATCGTACACTGTACCAGTACGACGCCCAGCGGGCCGAATATCTCGCAGGCATCCGCCGGGCAATGGATAATACTTCGCTGCCACTGGCCTACTTGCAGACCGTATACCATCTGTTCAAAGATTATATGCACAGCTGACAGCCCAAAAGTGTCCACAGTGGACACCTAAACCCCATCCACCCGGCAGGGCAGTCAAACAACACTTCTGCATCAAAGTGCAGCACAGAAAATGGAGGATAATACCATGAGCGACCACAACGCATTCCACGTCATATCGAACATTCAGACTGATTTGTATATTCTGCGCGGCATCTCCAAGCTTGTTTTAGCCATGGAGACCGCCATGGAAAAGGGCGAGGATGACCCCGCAGTATTCTTCCCCGGCCTCTTTGCGATTCACTGCCAGCTGGATGATTTTGAGAGGGAGATTGACAAAGAGTGTCAATCTTACTTCGAGTGCCTGCAAAAAGATAAAGCCACAGAGAATCAGGACGAGCTCTTGTCTGTATTGAAAGAGAAGCCAGAGCTTGTGCCTACTCTGCTGAAGCTCCTGAAAAAAGACCCTCAGGAAGCACACCCGGCGGGCTGATGAAAAAGCCCAGTACCCCCGGCCCCAAAAAATAACGGCTTCGCTCGTTGGCCTTACTCGTGGTGTCCCCTGACAATCCCGCTAGCCTCGCGCGCCTGTGCACGCGCGTGAATGTCCGTCATTCTGCACAATACATCCGACCCCCGCCCGGCACTCACAATGTCGTGCGGGGGCTTGTTGCTACCTACTCATTTTTATCATGATAAAATTTCATCAAATGTCCTGTTTGGCAGATTTTCGCGCTATCTATCCATATTCCGCCGGGAAAACCTGATGCAAGCCACGGCACCCCGCGACACAGGACGGCACTCCGTGGCACCAGATGCAAAGAGATTCCACGTTATTCCAAATGGGCGTAGGGATTCCCGCTCATCAATGCTGCATCCCGCTGCACCGCTGTTCACGTTCGCCCCTCTTGAAATATAGCCCCCTCCATGGTTTAATGCAGGCACACAGAGAGCGACACACATCGACCAGAAGGAAAAGAGGTGCATTGCTTGAATAATACGATCCGCTATCCAAACATGGGAACCGTAAAGAAAGCCGCTGAAATCTATGGATTGTCACCATCCTATATCCGGCGACTTTGCAAGACCGGGAAAATCCGGTATGTGAATGCTGGGCGCGGCTGGTTGGTGAACCTAGACAGTCTGGCCCGGTACTTCGAGCAGGGCGACCCGCCCCCGGCAGAGCAAAGCCAGACCGCCCACGGCGTACGGCAGATTGGATGATGAACACACCGGGAGCACACCGAGAACATACACCCCGCCAGCGGCGAGGTGTAACACACTAGACTTTCACGGAAAGTCGTGTGCTCTTGCAGAGGGCCTAGCGCTTGCAAGCAGGGCAGACGTATATACAATACGCTGCTCTTGCAAGCAATGGCCCTGTACATACACAGCCCCTTGCGTTGCAAGAACTTGTTGGGAAGAATCCCAAACCCACATAGCTGCCACGCTCTGGCGGCGCCGCAGCACCGGCAGGAGAACGCCCAGCACCGCACACACGCCAACGATCAGACCGCCCGGCGGCATCCCGGACACACGCAGCACACACCCACACGGCTCAGATCAGACACCCAGCCGCCCACGCTGGAAGCTGTGCAACGCCCGCAGCCCCACACGATCAGCCCCCAGACAGCACGAAAGCCCGCCCGACTATCAAGCCGGACAGGCTTTTTCTTTTGCATGATGGAACCGGGCACCGCCCGGCGGCAGCAATCAGGCAAGATGCAACTGCTCTTTCAAAGCCTGTTGCAGCACCCTGGAGAAGTTGACCCCCTGCGCCATTGCGGCATCATTCAGCCACGCCGGAATAGAAAGGGTTTTCTTGACAGACTTTTCAAAATGCTTTTTGGCATACTCTGCCACATCCACAGAAACCACATTCACGATTGCTTCACCCACCGGCATATCCGGGTCAAGCTCTTTGGACACGGCCACCGGGTCAACATCCGCCAGCTTAGACGGCGCAGGGATTGCATCCCCATCCCGCTGTGCGGTATATAGATAGCTTGCAAGGCATTCCACAGCCATTTGCATAGCGTCCTCAAAGCTATCACCCTGCGTTGCAAGATAATTCAAATCCGGGAAGATCACCGAATAGCCGTCATTCTCTTTGTAGAAACAGGCTGGATACATAGACAACATACTCATGCCCCCTAACGTGTTTGGAGAAAGGGCAAGGGCTTATTTAAGCCCCGCCTGTCTCCGAATAGATAACTCCGTTCGTCTGTCAAGCTCTTTACCTTTGTGGAAAGGGATAGTAACCTTGCCTTCTTTGGTCGGGTGAACATACTGCCTGTGTGAGCCGTTTTGCTCTTTGAACACCCAGCCATCCGCAAGGATTATCTTTTCCATCTCGCGCGGTTTTAATGGCATCGCCGTCAACTCCTTACAGGTATAGTATACTATTTTATACGTAATATGTCAATACGTAATCAAAACATTTCATCCTATCACCGTTGTTTCACAGTGGCATCCATACCCAATAGTGCACAGCCAGACCGGTACGCGCTACACTCGTCCTTGTGGTGGGAAAGCCCCCGGCGGACACCATCCGGCACGCGCAGCAGCCACACCCAGACTGCCCGCAAATCTCGCAGCCTGAACCGCCCCGCCCACGCCGCTGGGCATCCGGCACAAGGCACTCTGTAAGGAACACGACAAGGCATTTTTTGAGCAATAAGGCACAAACAAGGCACATTCTGATGGATTTGCAACGCATATAAAAGCAAAAATCCCACGATACACGCCGCAATTATAGCGGTATATCGCAGGATTTTTCTTGGAGCTAGTGACAGGAGTTGAACCTGCAACCCACTGATTACAAATCAGTTGCGCTGCCATTGCGCCACACTAGCGAACACTACCAGAACAGTATACCACCAGCGGGCGGGTTTGGCAAGGCTGATTTTTGATTTCCGGGTTTGTTTGCGGGCCGATGTTCCCGCCGCAGGCAGACGGTCTGCTCACTGCGCCGCAAGGGCCTGCTGGATCTTGGCAAAATCCTCCAGCGTCAAGGCTTCGGGGCGGATGCGGGCATCGAACCCGGCCGCTTCAATGGCGGCGATGACCGACTCCTTGGAGTGGCCGAGGCCACTGGCGATGGCGTTGGCGGCGGTCTTGCGGCGCTGCCCGAAGGCTGCGCGGATGAGGGCAAAGTAGCCGTCCTCATCTTCCACCTGCACTGCGGGGGTGGGGCGGATGTCCATCCGGACCACGGCGCTGGTCACCTTGGGGGCCGGGTAGAAGCTGCCCGGTGCGGCGGTGAACATCATCTTCGACTTTGCGTAGTAGCTCACCGCGCAGCTGATGGCGCTGGAAGCGCGGGTGCCGGGGGCTGCGGCCAGACGGTCGGCGGCCTCTTTCTGGACCATGACGGTCAGGCTCTCCACAGGCAGGCGGTCACCCAGCAGCTTCATGACGATGGGGCTGGTGATGTAATAGGGCAGGTTGGCGCAGACAGCCACCGGCATTCCGGGGAACTCCTCCTCGATGAGGGCGCGGAGATCCACCTTGAGCACATCGTTCATGACCAGCTTGAAGTTGTCCACACCGGCCATCGTCTCCTCCAGCAGGGGCGGCAGGCGCTCGTCCACCTCAATGGAGACGACCTTTGCGGCGCGTCGGGCCAGCTCGCGGGCCAGCACACCGATGCCGGGGCCGATCTCGATGACGCCATAGCGCCGATCCACGCCGCTGGCATCCACGATCTTGAGAGGCAGACCGGGGTTAATGATGAAGTTCTGGCCAAAGCCCTTGGACAGGGCAAAATCATATTTCTCGCACAGGGCGCGGACGTAAGACAGGTCGGTCAGCTCCGGCATAAGTTCCATCCTTTCTTCGGGCAAAAAGGCCTCCGGCAGGAGCGCCGGGGGCCTTTGCGGTATCTGGTTTCGTTTATTCTGCGGTGGAAGAGGCCGTTTCCTCGCTGGAAGCGGCACTTTCGGCAGCGGTCTCACTGGACGCAGCGGCCTCCGAAGAAGCTGCCTCGGCAGCCGCGCTGTCGGCTGCGGTGCTGTCGGAAGCAGCTTCGCTGGAAGCTGCCTCGTTGACACCACTGACGGTGGTGGTGCCGCTCATCTGCTGCGCCGTGCTGACGGCACGCTGGATCTGCGGGTCGTTCTCAACAGTGTAGTCGTAATACGCGGTCTGCTCATCCGCCGTCAGCGGGCGGTCCACATCCACGCTCAGGCCGGTGCCGTCGAAGCAGCTGCCGTCGCCGCAGATGAGCTTTGCCACAGTGATGACCACGGCACTGCCATCGGAAAGGCGCTGAGGGCTGCTCTGGATGGTGCCCTTGCCCATCGTGGTGGTGCCCACCAGGCGGGCACCGTTCAGGGTACGCAGACTGCTGGCGAACAGCTCGGCCGCGCTGGCGGTGTTGCCATTGACCAGGCAGACCATGGGCAGGCTGACATACGAGTCGCCGGTGCTGCTGCCCAGCACGGTGCGGGTGCCGTTCTGATCCTCGGCATAGGCCAGCGTCCCTTCCGGGGCCACGAGGTCGATGCAGCTGAGGGCATCGTCCAGCAGGCCGCCGCCGTTGTCGCGGAGGTCGAAGACCAGGCTCAGGGCATTGTTGGCGCTCAGACTGCGGATGGCGTAGTCCAGCTCACTGGGGGTAGAGGCATCGAACTGACGGATCTTGATATAACCCACATTGCCCTGCAGCATCTGGAAATCCACCGTTGTGGTCGAGTAGCCGGAATGGGTCAGGTCTACGGTGTGCTCGGTCGCCTCGCTGTCCAGCCAGGTCACATTGACGCTCGTGCCGGACTCGCCGCGCAGGCGGGTCTGGATGGCCTCCACACTGCTCAGGCTCTTGACATCGGTGCCGTCCACGGCGGTGATGTAGCAGCCCACCGTGATGCCGGCCTCCTTGGCCGGGGATTCGTCGTAGACCTTGGTCACCTTGGCGTAGCCGGACTGGTCCACGGCCAGTTCCACGCCGATGCCCAGCAGGGTGCCGTTCTGGGCGTTCATCAGGTCCGTGTATGCGGAGGCCGTATAATACCGGGCGTATTTATCGCCGGTGCCCAGCAGATAGCCTGCGGTCAGGCGGTCGTACAGGGTGGTCTCGTCGATCTGGTAATAATCGTTGCTGCGGACGTAGCGGTCCACCTCGGCGATCTTATTGTACATGCTCTCCTTTTCCTTCACGCTGGAAACAGTGCTGTCGAACAGGCGCATCGCCACCAGCATCGTGATGGAAAAGGTCACCGTCATGGCAAGGATCACGATGCTGACCGCCATGCCAACAGAGATTTTGCGATTCATTGTGTGGTTTCCTCCTCGGTCAGACCAGCAGCATCACGACCACGCTGCCCAGCAGAGAGAGGGTGAACACCCCTGCCAGGATCAGGCAGCCCCAGCGCAGGATGCGCTTGCGTTTTTCTTCGTTCATAGGACCGAACGGCCTCCTTTGATACCATCAGGAATTATCTCATGGGAATATAACTTCTAGGATTCACGGCATTGGCCTTGGAACCGCCCTTCCAGACTTCGAGGTGGAGGTGGTTACCGGTGGAGTTGCCGGTGCTGCCCACATAGCCGATGATCTCGCCCTGCTTGACATATTTGCCCGCAGAGGTCGCCACCGAGCGCATGTGGCCGTACAGTGTGCTGTACTGGTTGCCATCCGACATCTTGCCGTGGTAGATGATGACATAGTTGCCGTAGCCGCCGCTGGACCAGCCCGCCACCTGCACATAGCCGCTGGCTGCGGCATAGATGGGCGTTCCGGCAGGGGCCGCAAAGTCGGTGCCGGCGTGGAGCTTGTTCACGCCCGTCACCGGGTTCTTGCGCCAGCCGTACTCGCTGGAGATGCGGGTATAGCTCTTGAGCGGGCAGATGAAGCCGGTGAAGCTCAGCTGCGGCTTGGCCGCAGCCGCCTGGGCGATGAGCTTCTGGATCTCCTTCTTGACCGCCTCATAGTTCATCTCATCCGACTCGATGGCCGCCTGTGCATCTTTCTGGGCCTGCTGAGCCTCGGCTGCGCTCATCTTGGCGGCAGCGACGCTGGAGTTCAGCTCCTTCTGCTTTGCACTCATCTGGTTGTTTTGTGCATCCAGATCTGCCTTTTTGCTCTGCAGGTCTGCCTTCTGCGTCTTCAGCTCGGATCTCTGCTCTTCGAGCTGGAGCTTGTCGTTTTCCAGCGCTTCCTTCGCGTTGCGCATATTGGTCAGGATCTCGGTATCCTTGACCGAGATGTCCTGCAATGCTTCATTGAAGGTCAACAGCTCATACAGGTTGGTGACCGAGGAGAGCATCGCCACGCTGCCGCCCTCCCGCAGCTCCTGCATGGCGGCCATGTGGCCCTTGAAGGCGCTCCACTGGGCGTCGATTTCGCCCTGCTTGGCGGTGATTTCCTCCTGCTTGGCGGCGATCTCCTCTTCTTTGGCGGCAATCTCCTGCTCCTTGAGGCCGATGCTGTTCTGCACCTGAGCGATCTGCGTTTTGAGCACACTGATCTGCCCCTGGACCACCGTGACCTTTTCCTTCAGTTCGGATTCCAGAGCCTTGGCGGCCTGTTCTTTCTTTTTGGCGTCGGACAGCTCTTTTTTGTGCTGCTCGATGGATTGGCTCAGCTTGTTCAGCTTGTTCTGCAGGCTGGACATGCTGGTCGCTGCCGCGGCCGGGTAGACCGAAACGGTCAGCAGCAAGCAGGCCATGGCCAGAAACAGGCTGGCCGCCCGCATCGCGCGGCCGGGGTAGCGGCTGGGTCTTGCGTGGGCGGGGCGGTGATACAGCCGGAACCCGGCCGAATGTTTTGCTTTCATCGCGGTCTCCCCCTTCGCTTACACATTCAGGTGCTTGCGGATGGAGAACATGCTGCCCAGACCGCCGATGAGCGCACCCGCCGCCAGACTGTAGAGCAGGATCGTCTGCCAGACGTTCTCCACCGGAACGAGGGCCGCACCCATGAGCATCTCCCACAGGCCGCCGAAAGTGCCGGATACCTGCACGATGTAGTAGTAGCCGCCGATACTCACCGCCGAGGTGATCGCGCCGGAGATAAGGCCCATGGTCAGGCCCTCGATGAAGAAGGGCAGCGTGACCATGGCGTTGGTCGCGCCCACATACTTCATGATCTCGATTTCCCGCCGCCGGGCGAAGACGCTCAGGCGGATGGTGCTTCCCACCGTGATGATGCTGACCGCCATCAGGACGAGGATGATGATCTGTCCGCCCTTGGTCACGGCCCGCTGGATCTCCACGAAGGTGTGCGTCATCTCCACCGGCGCCGAGACACTGTACACGCCGGGGATGGTCTGGAAGGTCTGGCTGATGGAAGCCATCTGGCTGAGGTCGCTCAGCGAGACCCGATAGTTGGCTTTGAAGGGGTTGTCGTTTTCAAATTCGTCCAGCAGGGAGGCATAATCCGACAGGAAGCCTTTGTAGGCATTCAGGGTGTCCTGCTTGGACATGAACTGCACCCCGCTGACGCCGGGGGTGGAGGCGATGCGCTCGCCCACAGCGGCGGTGGCGGCATCGTCGGCCTCCGGGTCCACGAAAACGACCATCTCGTTCTGCTGGCCCAGATAGTTGACCATGCTGTCCACATTGACCTCGGCCAGGTTTGCAAAGGTGTTCAGCGTCATGCAGACGCTCAGAGAGGCGATGCAGGCAATGGTCATGGCCCAGTGCTTGCCCAGGTTGCGCACACCGCGCCGGGTCAGGAATGCAAAGGCGGAAGGTTTCATACCAGTGCCTCCTTTCCGGTCTCCAGTGTGATCTCGCCGGTCTTCTCCAGGCTGTCCAGCGGCAGCGCCAGATCCGGTTCTGCCTCCCGGTCGGCCGGGATGTCGGAGACGATGCGGCCATCCTTCAGGGTCACGACCCGCCGGTGGAAGCGGTGGACCAGCTCGTGTTCGTGGGTGACGACCAGCACGGTGATGCCCATGCCGCTCACCCGCTCCAGAAGTTCCATCATCTCAAGGCTCAGTTCGGGGTCGATGTTGCCGGTGGGCTCGTCCGCGATGACGAGCTTGGGCGCATGCGCCAGTGCGCGGGCTACGGCCACGCGCTGCTGCTCGCCGCCGGAGAGGAACTCCGGGTAGACGTTGGCCTTGTCTTCCAGATGGACCAGCTCCAGCATGTAGGGCACACGCTCCTTGATTTGCCTGCGGCCGATGTTGGTCACGTGCATGGCGAACGCGATGTTCTCATAGACCGTCATGGTGGGGATGAGGCGGAAGTCCTGGAAGATGATGCCCATCTGACGGCGCAGATAGGGGATCTTGTGGCGGCGGATCTTCGCAACATCCTTGCCGTTCACCAGGACACGGCCCTGGCTGGCCTTCTCCTCCCGGAGGATGAGCTTGAGCAGGGTGGATTTGCCTGCGCCGGAGTGGCCCAGCAGGAAGACGAACTCGCCGTCGTCCACATGGAAGTTGATGTCCTCCAGCGCGGGCTTCGTACCCTTTTTATATTGCTTGGAAACATGTTCAAAATCAATCATCAGTTTAGTTGCTCCTGACGTAGTTATTTGGTCAGTACCCAAAAAGAACCGGCCAGCATCGGTTGCGAGCGGCCGGTTCCAGCGCCGGCGGCTTTGTGCCGCACAGCGAACATCAATATTTGGCCGGGTTGTTGGACAGGTACTTCTTGACCATCAATGCTACCTTGAAGACGATAGCGTCGTCGAACTCACGCAGGTCCAGGCCGGTCAGCTTTTTGATCTTTTCCAGACGATACACCAGCGTATTGCGGTGGACGAACAGGCCGCGGCTGGTCTCAGAGACGTTCAGGTTGTTCTCGAAGAAGCGCTGGATGGTGAACAGCGTCTCCTGATCCAGGCTCTCGATGCTGCCCTGCTTGAACACCTCGCGCAGGAACATCTCGCACACGGTGGTGGGCAGCTGGTAGATCAGGCGGGCGATGCCGAGGTTGTCGTAGCGGATGATCTGCTTCTCGGTATCGAAGACCTTGCTCACCTCCATGGCGATCTGGGCTTCCTTAAAGGAGGTGGCCAGATCCTTCACATTGGAGATGGGGGTGCCGATGCCCACGACCGCCTTGATGTAATGCTCGCCGGACAGGGTATCCACGATGCTGGCCGCCAGCTTTTCCATATCGGTGCGGTCGATGCTCTTGCGGATCTCCTTGACCAGAACAGTGTCGGTCTCGCTGATGTTGAAGACGAAGTCCTTCTGCTTATCGGGGAACAGGCTGCTGACGACATCGTAAGCGGAGATATCGCCGCCGCTGGTCACGCGCACGATGAACACGACGCGGGAAACGTCGGTGGCAAAGTGCAGCTCTCTGGCCTTGGCGTAGATATCGCCGGGCAGGATGTTGTCCAGCACCACATTCTTGATGAAGTTGGACTTGTCGAACTTTTCATCGTGATACTGCTTGATGCTCTGCAGGCTGATGGACAGCACCGCCGCGAACTGACCTGCGGTCTCGTCCGCGCCCTCCACGAAGACAGCGTAGTCGTTGTGCTTGGCGCTGGAGAACTGCTGATAGGTGTAGCCATCCCGCACAAAACGGTCGCCCGCTGTCAGGCGCTCCGCCATAAAGCCTTCGCGCACTTCTCCGATCAGGTTCAGCTCCGAGCAGGAGATCACTGCACCGGTCTCATCCACCACGCCGACCACACGGTCGATTGCGTCTTTCATCTGGTAGATCACGCTCTGGAATACTCTATTGGCCATAAATGGATACCCCTTTTCCTCTTTTGTGCAAGCCGCAGGAGCGAGATTGTGATTTTTAACAATTTCGCCGCTTTACATTATCTATTTTACACAAAAGAATTTACTTTTGCAACATATTTCACCAAAAAATTTTTATTTTTCTTGTTGAAATTATCTTTCAGGGGTCTGACACGGCCTAAAAAGCGCCTTTTTGCGTGGTTCTTATCTGTATTTTACCGGGAAATTGTGATGTTTTTTTGAAAATGGGGTGAAAAGCCGACCCCTTCAGCCGGTAATTTCTGCCACTTCAGCGTCCGAAAGCTCCCGCCACTGCCCCGGCGCAAGGGCCGCATCCAGCGCAAGGCCGCCGATGGCGTCCCGGTGCAGGGCGTTGACCCCCGCGCCGTAAACGCCGAACATCCGCTTGATCTGGTGGTAGACCCCCTGTTTGAGCAGTACCCGTACCGTCAGGCCGTCGGGCGTCAGGGCCTCCACCTCGGCGGGGGAAAGCGCCGTGCCGTCCGCCAGGGTGACGCCCGCCGCAAAGCCCGCTTTCATTTCAGCGGTCAGCGGCGTGTCCAGCGTGACGGTGTAGGTCTTGGAGACATGGCGCTTCGGGGCCAGGATGTCGTGGGCAAAGCCGCCGTCATCCGTCAGCAGCACGAAACCGGTGCTGGTCTTGTCCAGCCGCCCGGCCGGGAACAGTTCCCGCCGGGGGTAGGCGTCGCCCAGCAGGTCCACGACAGTGGTGTCCCGCTTATCGGTGGAGGCGCTGACCACACCTTCGGGCTTGTTCAGCATGATGTAGACGAACTTCTGGTACGCCAGCGGTCTCCCTTCCACGGCCACCACATCCGTCTCCCGGAGCTGGGTGTCCCCTTTTTTGCAGAGCGTGCCGTTCACGGTCACTTTCCCCTTTTGCAGCAGCGTCTTCGCCTCGCTCCGGGTGCACTGGGCCGTCTCGGCCAGATATTTATCCAATCGCATGGGTTCTCCTTGTGATAGCAAAGCTGCGCCCTGCCAAAACAGCAAGGCGCAGCAAATCTTATTTCACGCTTCTTCGCGCAGTCTTCCATTTTTGCCGGAAGGCGGCCGAACAGCCCGCCTGCTTTTACACGCTCAACGAAGCATGCTGCTCGATCGCATCGGGGTTGGCGTCAAAGATGGGCTTGAGGATGTGGGCGATGAACTCCTCCACCTGCTGGGGAGCGCGGCCCACAAAGTTTTCGGGCACCAGACCGGCCACGATCTCCTCTTTGGTCAGGCCAAAGGCAGGGTCTGCGGCGATGCGGTCCACCATATCGTTGGGCAGGCCCTCTTCCTTGACCTGCTTGCCCGCGGCAATGGCATGCTGGCGCAGGCGCTCGTGCAGCTCCTGACGGTTGCCGCCCTTTTCCACGGCCTGCATCATGATGTTCTCGCTGGCCATGAAGGGCAGCTCCGCCATCAGACGGCTGCGGATGACCTTGGGGTAGACCACGATGCCGTCGGTGACGTTCAGCATGATGTTCAGGATGGCGTCTGCCGCCAGGAAGCCCTCGGCCATGGCAACGCGCTTGTTGGCGCTGTCGTCGAGGGTGCGCTCGAACCACTGGGTGCCGGTGGTGAAGCTGGGGTTCAGCACGTCCACCATCAGATAGCGGCTCAGTGCGCAGATGCGCTCGCAGCGCATGGGGTTGCGCTTGTACGGCATGGCGGAGGAACCGATCTGGTTCTTCTCGAACGGCTCTTCCATCTCCTTGAAGTTGGCCAGCAGGCGCAGGTCGGTGGCGAACTTCATGCAGCTCTGGGCAATGCCGGCCAGCGCGTTGAGGATGAAGGAATCCACCTTGCGGCTGTAAGTCTGGCCGGAGACCGGGATGACGGCTTCGGGGTCGAAGCCCATTTCCTCGGCAATGGAAGCATCCACGGCACGGATCTTATCCGCGTCGCCCTTGAACAGCTCCATAAAGGAAGCCTGGGTTCCGGTGGTGCCCTTGACGCCGCGAAGCTGCAGCACGGCCAGACGATGGTCGATCTCCTGCAGGTCCATCACCAGCTCATTGGCCCACAGGGTCGCGCGCTTGCCCACGGTGGTGGGCTGAGCGGGCTGGCAGTGGGTGTAGGCCATGCAGGGCATGTCCTTGTACTCCTCGGCAAAACGGGCCAGCTTGGCCAGCACGCCGATGAGCTTTTTGCGGATGAGCTCCAGACCCTGACGCATCACGATGATGTCGGTGTTGTCGCCGACGTAGCAGCTGGTCGCACCCAGATGGATGATGCCTGCCGCCTTGGGGCACTGCTGGCCGTAGGCGTAGACATGGCTCATGACGTCGTGGCGGACCAGCTTCTCGCGGGCAATGGCGACATCGTAGTTGATGTCGTCCACATGGGCTTCCAGCTCCTCCACCATTTCGGGGGTGATGTTGGTCAGGCCCTGCTTCATCTCTGCGCGGGCCAGCGCCACCCACAGACGGCGCCAGGTGCGGAACTTGTTGTCATCCGAGAAGATGTACTGCATCTCATCGGAGGAGTAACGGGTGGAAAACGGGCTGATATAGCGGTCATGCTGAGACATTGGAAATCCTCCTACGCCCCCGGTCACTTGCACGAGGGCAGATTTTACTCGGTGCAGCCTCTCTGATTTTTATCCTTCTGTACAACCTCTCCGTCTCACTTCGTTCGACAGCTCCCCTTGTAGGGGAGCCCTTGGCATCACGATACAGTTTCTGCTTTTTACGGCAGCAGCATGGTATGCCATGCGAACGAAGCCCTGCGGTACGCCAGAGGCTCTCCTACCAGGAGAGCTGGCACGGCGCAGCCGTGACTGAGAGGTTGTACGAAGGAACTCATCAATTGCAACGGAAAGGCCGATATCTTTATTCTACCATCAAATCTTGAAATAGTCTACGCCGCCCTCAAAGATCGGCTGGTACTTATCACCAGTAACGTTCTTGTACAGGTACTCACCGCTGCGCTCGGAGTGGCCCATCTTGCCGAAGACGCGGCCATCCGGGCTGGTGATGCCCTCGATGGCGAGGAGCGAGCCGTTGGGGTTGTAGCGCTGATCCATGGTGGGCTGGCCGTCCAGATCCACATACTGCGTGGCGACCTGGCCGTTCCGGACCAGCTCGTCCAGCACGTTCTGCGGGGCCACGAAGCGGCCCTCGCCGTGGCTGATAGCCACGGTGTGCTCGTCGCCCACAGCACAGTTGCTCAGCCAGGGGCTGCCGGTGGAGGCAATGCGGGTGCGGACCAGCATACTCTGATGGCGGCCGATGGTGTTGAAGGTCAGGGTCGGGTCATAGCTGGTGATGGGGCGGATATCGCCGTAGGGCACCAGACCCAGCTTGATGAGGGCCTGGAAGCCGTTGCAGATGCCCAGCATCAGGCCGTCGCGCTTCTGCAGCAGCTCACGCACTGCCTCGGTGACAGCGGGGTTGCGGAAGAAGGAGGCGATGAACTTGGCACTGCCGTCCGGCTCGTCGCCGCCGGAGAAGCCGCCCGGCAGCATGACGATCTGGCTCTCGCCGATGGCCTTGACTAGTGCTTCGCAGCTGGCGGTGACGTCCGCCGGGGTCAGGTTGCGGATGACAAGGATCTCCGGGTCGGCACCAGCGCGCGCAAAGGCATGGGCGGTGTCGTACTCGCAGTTGGTGCCGGGGAAGACCGGGATGATGACCTTCGGTTTTGCAACGCCGATCTTGGGCGCAGCGGCGGGAGCTTCCAGCCGGCCGTTGATCTTGTCCACATTGGCACCGGCCTTGCGGTAGGGGTAGACCGGCTCCAGCTTGGACTCCCAGATCTCCTGCAGCTCGGCCATATCCAGCGTTTCGCCGCAGCACTCGAAGGTGTAGTCCTTGGTGGTCTCGCCCAGCAGCTCACCGGCAGGCGAATCGGACACCATTTCCAGCACGATGGAGCCGTACATGGGCGCAAACATCTCTGCCGTGGTCTTGTCGGCCATCATCTTGAAGCCGATGCGGTTGCCCAGACCCATCTTGAACAGAGCCTCAGCCAGACCGCCGTAGCCCACCGAGCAGGCAGCGGCGACCATACCCTCTTCGATGAGCTGCTCGACCATCTTGTAGTTGGCCTTCAGCGAGAAGAAGTTGGGGCAGCCGGTCTCCGGGTCCAGAATGGGCCGCACCAGCACGACGGTGCTTTCCGGCTTCTTGAACTCGGTCGAGATCACCCGGCCGGCCTTGCCGATGGCCGTCGCGAACGAGACGAGCGTGGGCGGCACATCCAGCTGCTCGAAGGAGCCGGACATGCTGTCCTTGCCGCCGATGGAGGCGATGCCAAGGCCCATCTGGGCATCCAGTGCGCCCAGCAGAGCGGCCAGCGGCTTGCCCCAGCGCTCCGGCTTGGAGCCCAGGCGCTCGAAGTATTCCTGGAAGGTCAGGTAGGCATCCTCATAGCGGAAGCCGGAGGCGACCAGCTTGGTCACGCTCTCGACCACAGCCATCCGGGCACCCACATACTGGTTGGCGCTCATCAGGTAGGGGTTGTAGCCCCAGGCCATGCCGGAGCAGGTGGTGGTCTCGCCGTCCACGGGCAGCTTTGCCACCATGGCGTTCTGCGGGGTCAGCTGGTGTGCGCCGCCGAAGGGCATCAGGACGGTGGCGGCACCGATGGTGGAGTCGAACCGCTCGGACAGGCCCTTCTTGCTGCACACGTTCAGGTCGCCCACCATGTTCTTCATCTTCTGGGCGAAGGTGATGCCGGACCACTGGGGCTGCCAGACGGTGCCCTGCTCCACATGGACGTTCTGGTGCTTCTCTGCACCGTTGGAGTTCAGGAACTCGCGGCTGATGTTGACGATGGACACGCCGTTCCACACCATGTTCAGGCGCTTTTCCTCGGTGACCTTGGCCACGGGAGTCGCTTCGAGGTTCTCCTCGGTGGCGATGGCGATGAACTTGTCCACATCCTCCGGGGCAAGGGCCACGGCCATGCGCTCCTGGCTCTCGCTGATGGCCAGCTCGGTGCCGTCCAGACCGTCATACTTCTTGGTGACCTTGTTCAGGTCGATGTACAGGCCGTCGGCCAGCTCGCCGATGGCAACAGAAACGCCGCCCGCACCAAAGTCGTTGCAGCGCTTGATCATCTTGCAGGCGTCCTCGCGGCGGAACAGACGCTGGAGCTTGCGCTCGATGGGGGCATTGCCCTTCTGGACCTCGGCACCGCAGTGGTCGAGGCTGCCCAGATTGTGGGCCTTGGAAGAGCCGGTGGCACCGCCGATGCCGTCGCGGCCGGTGCGGCCGCCCAGCAGGACGATGACGTCGCCGGGAGCCGGGCACTCGCGGCGGACGTGGGAAGCGGGGGTCGCGCCCACGACGGCGCCGATCTCCATCCGCTTGGCCACATAGCCGGGGTGGTAGATCTCATCGACCTGGCCGGTGGCAAGGCCGATCTGGTTGCCGTAGGAAGAGTAACCGGCGGCAGCGGTCGTCACCAGCTTGCGCTGGGGCAGCTTGCCGGGCAGCGTCTCGCTGACGGGCTTGAGCGGGTCGCCCGCACCGGTCACGCGCATGGCCTGATAGACGTAGCTGCGGCCGGACAGCGGGTCGCGGATGGCACCGCCGATGCAGGTGGCTGCGCCGCCGAACGGCTCGATCTCGGTGGGGTGGTTGTGGGTCTCGTTCTTGAAGAGGAACAGCCAGTCCTCATCCTTGCCGTTGACGTCACACTTGATCTTGACGGTGCAGGCGTTGATCTCCTCGGACTCGTCGAGGTTCTTCAGGATGCCCTGCTTCTTCAGCTCCTTGGCACCGATGGTGGCCAGGTCCATCATGCAGCGGGGCTTCTTGGTGCGGCCCAGATCCTCGCGCATAGCCATGTAGCGGTCAAAGGCCTCCTGCACCACAGCATCGTCGATCTGCACATCGTCCAGGATGGTGCCGAAGGTGGTGTGGCGGCAGTGGTCAGACCAGTAGGTGTCGATCATCCGGATCTCGGTGATGGTGGGGTCCCGGTGCTCACCGCGGAAATAGTCCTGGCAGAACCGGATATCGCCCAGGTCCATGGCCAGACCCTTTTCCTCGATGAACTTCTTCAGGCCCTCTTCGTCCAGCTCGTTGAAGCCGTCCAGCACCGCCACGGAGCTGGGGATGGGGTACTCCATCTTCAGGGTATCCTTCTTTTCCAGGCTTGCCTCGCGGGCCTCCACCGGGTTGATGACATACTTCTTGATCTCCTCCACCTGCGCCTCGGTCAGGCTGCCCTGCAGCAGATAGACGCGGGCCGAGCGGACGAGCGGGCGCTCGCCCTGGCTGATGAGCTGGATGCACTCGGCAGCCGAGTCGGCGCGCTGGTCGAACTGGCCGGGCAGATACTCCACGGCAAAGGACACGCCCTCAAACTGAGGCAGCGCGTCGTAGGTGTTATCCACCGGCGGCTCGCTGAACACGGTGGATGCACACTGCTGGAACAGTGCCTCGTCGATGCCCTCCACGTCGTAGCGGTTGAGCAGGCGCAGACCGGTCAGGTCAGACACGCCCAGCAGCGACACCAGTTCATTCTTCAGCCCCTCGGCTTCCACGTCGAAGCCGGGCTTCTTTTCCACATAGATACGATATACCATAGGAATTTATCCTCCTATTATCATTTCCAGGCATCCTTCGTACAACCTCTCCGGCATCGCGGAGGCGATGCGCAAGCGAGACTGAGAGGTTGTACAGAGGTTCCGTTTAATTTTCTGCAATCGCCTTCAGTGCCCGCAGACCGATATCCGTCCGCTTGTGCAGCTTTTCGAAGGAGATCTTCTCGGCTGCCGCATAAGCCTGAGTGACGGCGGCGGTCAGCCGGGGTGCCGTAGCGGTGACGCCCAGCACACGGCCTCCGTTGGTGACGAGGGTGCCGTCCTCGGTGATGGCCGTGCCGGAGTGGTAGACGGTGATGTTCTCCTCCCCTGCCAGCTGGCCGTTGGTCAGGCCGGAGATGGGCTTGCCCTTTTCATACTGGACGGGATAGCCGCCGGAAGCCAGGATGACGCAGGCGGCGGCACCGTCGGAGAACCGGACCTCGGTGTCGGCCAGCGTACCATTGGTGCAGGCCGTCATGATCTGCAGCAGGTCACTCTCCAGCAGCGGCAGCACGACCTGCGTTTCCGGGTCACCGAAGCGGCAGTTGTACTCGATGACCTTCGGGCCGTCCGGGGTGAGCATGAGGCCGAAGTAGAGGCAGCCCTTGAAGGGGCAGCCCTCGGCGTTCATGGCCCGGATGGTGGGCAGGAAGATCTTCTCCATGCACTCGGCAGCGATGGCCGGGGTGTAGTAGGGGTTCGGGGCCACGGTGCCCATGCCGCCGGTGTTCAGGCCGGTGTCGTGGTCGTTGGCCCGCTTGTGGTCCATGCTGGACACCATGGGCTTGACCACCTTGCCGTCGGTGAAGCTCAGCACACTGACCTCCGGGCCGGTGAGGAACTCTTCGACCACGACATGGTTGCCGGAAGCGCCGAACTTCTTGTCCAGCATGATCTCCTTCACGCCGTCGGCGGCCTGCTGCTCGTTCTCACAGATGAGCACACCCTTGCCAAGAGCCAGACCATCCGCCTTGATGACGACAGGGTACTTTCCCTCGGCCCGGATGTAGTCCATGACCTTGGCCGGGTCGTCAAACGTCTCATACCTGGCGGTGGGGATGCCGTATTTCTTCATCAGGTCTTTGGAGAAGACCTTGGAAGCCTCGATGCGGGCCGCTGCCTTGTCCGGGCCAAAGGCCGGGATGCCGACCGCCGCCAGCGCATCGACCATGCCCAAAGCCAGCGGGTCGTCCTGCGCGACGACGACGTAATCGAACTGTTCCTCCGCCGCAAACGCGACCATGGTGTCCACATCGGTGGCCTTGATGTTCTTGCACTTGGCGTCATAGCTGATGCCGCCGTTGCCGGGTGCGCACCAGATCTCGCCGCAGTCCGGGCTCTTCTTCAATGCCTTGATGATGGCGTGCTCACGTCCGCCGCCGCCAACGACTAATATTTTTTTAGCCATATTCTATCTCCTAAACTCTCGTGTTCCATCCACATCCTCCCCTCTCCGTCATCGCTCACGCGATGCCACCTCCCCCAAAGTGGGAGGCACTGGCGAGTCGGTTCTGGCCCTGCTGACTGCCTGGGTTCGACCCGCCATAAAGATGTGGGCCTTGCCGCTCAGGCAAGCTGCTGCTTTTCGAAGCAGCGGAGCCCAATAGCTTCCGGAACATCGGGCCTTATCTGTCCAGCATTCTCTCTATCGTCCTGCCAAAGGCTCCCACTTTGGGGGAGCTGGCGCGAAGCGCCTGAGAGGGTCAGTGATGGAACAGCCGGATGCCGCAGAAGGCCATCGCGATGTCGTACTTGTTGCAGGTGTCGATGACCTGCTGGTCGCGGATGGAGCCGCCGGGCTGGACGATGGCGGTCACGCCGGAACGGCGGGCGCGCTCGATGTTGTCGCCAAACGGGAAGAACGCATCCGAACCCAGCGAAACACCGGTGACGTGGCGCAGATATTCCTTCTTTTCCTCGGCGGTCAGCGGAGCAGGCTGCTCGGTAAAGGTCTCGGCCCAGACATCGTCGCCGATGACATCTTCGGGCGTATCGCCGATGTAGACATCAATGGCATTGTCGCGGTTGGGCTTGGAGACATCATCGCGGAAGGGCAGGTTCAGCACCTTGTCCATGTGGCGCAGCTGCCAGTTGTCGGCCTTCTGGCCCGCCAGACGGGTGCAGTGGATGCGGCTCTGCTGGCCGGCACCCACGCCGATGGTCTGGCCGTTGTAGGTATAGCAGACGCTGTTGGACTGGGTGTATTTCAGGGTGATGAGGGCGATGACGAGGTCGCGCTTCTGCTCCTCCGAGACGGTCTTGTTCTCGGTGACCCAGTTGGTCAACATGGTGTCGGCGTTGATGACCAGCTCGTTGCGGCCCTGCTCGAAGGTGATGCCGTACACCTGCTTGTGCTCCACCGGGGCGGGCTTATACTCCGGGTCGATGGCGACCACGTTGTAGTTGCCCTTCTTCTTGCCGGACAGGATGGCCAGAGCCTCCGGCTCGTAGCCCGGTGCGATGATGCCGTCGGACACTTCGTGCTGGATGAGCTTTGCGGTGGGCACGTCGCAGACATCCGACAGGGCGATCCAGTCACCGAAGGAGGACATCCGGTCCGCACCGCGGGCGCGGGCATAGGCGCAGGCCAGCGGAGACAGCTCAAGATCCGGGGCGATGTGGTACATCTTTCGCTCCACCTCGGTCAGGGGCAGGCCCAGGGCCGCACCAGCCGGGGAAACATGCTTGAAGGATGCCGCTGCGGGCTGGCCGCAGGCCGCTTTCAGCTCCTGGACAAGCTGGATGGAGTTGAGTGCATCCAGAAAATTGATGTAGCCGGGCTTGCCGTTCAGAACGGTCACGGGCAGGTCGGAGCCATCTTCCATATAAATGCGGCTGGGCTTCTGGTTGGGGTTGCAGCCGTACTTCAGTGCCAGTTCGTTCATCCGTACTTCCTCCTTATTCTGCGCTTTCTGCGGCCAGAGCTTCCAGCTCTTCGGGCAGCAGGGCGGGTTCTTCGGGGTCTTCCTCGTCGTCGTACACGGCGTCGTATTTGTTGAAGATCATGTCGCCGGTTTCGCCGGTATCCAGGTCGATGACGCGGGCAAACAGGCTGACCTTATTGTCAGGGTTCAGGTTCTGCCACAGGCCGTGGGCAAAATCGCCGATGGTGCGGGGGCAGGCAAAGCGGAGCGGCTCGCCCTCAAAACTGGGGATGGGGGCACCGTTGTGCTTGTAGGTGCTGATGAAGTGGCCCTCGCCTGCAACGGGCTGCGGATAATCGAAGAAGTAGCGCTGGACGCTCTCGCCGTTGCCGTCGGCAGACTTCAAAATGCTCATCTGATAGCTGCCATCCTCATACACCACAGCGGAGATGCGGGGGGTGTAGTTGGGGCCGTCCGGCTCAAAGGTGCGGGTGCGCAGGGCATCTGCAAAGCTCTTTCCCCGGCTCATGAGGTCGTAGATGGTATCGGTCTGGTCGCCGTTGGTCACGATCTGGGTCTTGCCCAGGGTCAGCACGGGGTTGTAGATGATGAGGCTGGGGTCTTCCAGCTTATCGGGGTCTGCGGCCACGGTGCAGATGCCGCCCCGCTCCGGGATGGGGTCGAACACGCGGTTGCGGCTGTTCTCGCTGCGGCCCATGATAAAATAGCCGATGAACATCTGGCGGCCGTCCGGAGCCATGGCCACTGCGATGCCGCGGCCGGGATACTCGTTGGAGGCCAGATATTCGTTCAGGTCGATCTTTTCCATAATGTTCTCCTATTATTGAGACCCTCTCTGTCTCGCTTCGCTCGCCAGCTCCCCCGATGGGGGAGCTTTTAGCAGTTCTTGCAAACTTCATCTTTCTGCCAAGACCTCGCCCTTCGGGAGAGGTGGCATTGCGCCAGCAAGGACGGAGAGGGTTCTTTTACTGAATCTCTCCGCTGCACACCATAGCCACAGCCCTGGGCAGCAGCTTCCACTCGGCCTGTTCCATCACCCGCTTCTGCAGCACTTCGGGGGTGTCGCCGGGCAGGATGTCCACGGCCTTCTGCAACAGGATGGGCCCGCCGTCGCACTCCTCATTGACGAAGTGGACGGTCGCACCGGTCACCTTGCAACCGCGGGCCAGTGCCGCCTCGTGGGGGCGCAGGCCGTACATGCCGGGCCCGCAGAAGGATGGGATAAGGGCCGGGTGGACGTTCAGGATGCGGCGCGGGTAGGCCGCAATGACGCTGGGCCCCAGCACGGACAGGAATCCGGCCAGCACCACGAGGTCGATGTGGTGGCTTTTCAACGTATCCAGCAGAGCGGCATCGAACTCTTCGCTGTTCGGGTAATCCTTGCGGCGGACGACGCAGCCTTCTACCCCGGCTTTCGCGGCCCGTTCCAGCGCATAGACGCCGGGCTTGGAGGCCACGACGAGGGTGATTTTGCCGTTGGGGTTCTCCCCACGGGCTTCGCTGTCCAGCAGGGCCTGCAGATTGGTGCCGCCGCCAGACACTAACACGGCGATGTTCAGCACAGTTCGACCCCCTCGCCCTCTGCGATGACGCCCAGCCGATAGGCTTCCGGCTCACCGTTTGCGTGGAGGATGGCCAGCGCCTTGTCGGCCTGCTCTGCGGGGACGGTCAGCACCATGCCGACGCCCATGTTGAAGGTGTTGAACATATCGTGCTCAGAGATGCCGCCCACCTTCTCCATCAGGTGGAAGAGCGCCGGAGTGCGGACGTCCGCCTTGCGGATGCGGGCGCAGCAGCCCTTCTTCAGGCTGCGGGGGATATTCTCATAGAAGCCGCCGCCGGTGATGTGGGAGATGCCCTTGACATCCACCTCTTCCAGCACCTTGAGCACCGGCTTGACGTAGATCTTGGTGGGGGCCAGCAGGGCCTCGCCCAGCGTCTTGCCGCCCAGCTCAGCGGGAGCCGTCTTCAGGACATCGGGGTCGTTGTCGATATCGAAAATTTTGCGCACCAGCGAGAAACCATTGGAGTGCACACCCGTGGAGGGCAGGGCCAGGATGACATCACCGGGCTTCATGGTCTCGTTGCTCAGGATCTTCTCCTTGTCCACGACGCCCACGGTGAAACCGGCCAGATCGTACTCGTCCTCCGGCATCATGCCCGGATGCTCGGCCGTCTCGCCGCCCACCAGAGAGCAGTCGGCCTGGACGCAGCCCTCGGCCACGCCCTTGACGATCTCTGCGATCTTCTCCGGGATGTTGCGGCCGCAGGCGATGTAGTCCAGGAAGACCAGCGGCTTGGCACCGGCGCAGATGACGTCGTTGACGCACATGGCCACGCAGTCGATGCCGATGGTGTCATGCTTGTTCAGGAGCATGGCCAGCTTCAGCTTGGTGCCGACGCCGTCGGTGCCGGAGATGAGGACCGGGTGCTTGTAACCGGTGCAGTCCAGCTCAAACAGGCCGCCGAAGCCGCCCAGACCGCCGATGCAGTGCTCGTTCATGGTGCGGGCGACATACTGCTTCATCAGTTCAACGGAACGATAACCGGCGGTGATATCCACACCGGCTGCTGCGTAGCTTTCCGAATAGCTCTTTTCCATGGTCTTACTCTCCTAACTTTTTTGCGTCCTTGGGACGGTCGTTCAGGTGGCGTTCATGAATATCGGTCGAAAGCACCTCGTCGGGCTTGACGGCATATTCGCCGGTGAAGCAGGCGGTGCAGAAGCCGCATGAAGCGTTCTTTGCCAGCCGGACCACATGGTCTGTGGACAGGTAGCCCAGCGTATCCGCGCCGATGACCTCATTGATCTGCTCCACGGTGCGGCCGGTGGCGACCAGCAGCTTCTGGTCCGGAATGTCGGTGCCGAAATAGCAGGGATATTTGAAGGGCGGGGCCGATACGCGGAAGTGGACCTCCGCTGCACCGGCGTCCCGCAGCAGCTTGATGATGCGGGCAGAGGTGGTGCCGCGCACGATGGAGTCATCCACCAGCACGACCCGCTTGCCCTTGACGGTGCTGGACACGACGTTCAGCTTGATGCGCACACTGTTCTCGCGCTGCTTCTGGCTGCCCTGGATGAAGGTGCGGCCAATGTATTTGTTCTTGATGAAGCCGATGCCGTAGGGGATGCCGCTCTCCTCGGAGTAGCCGAGGGCGGCGTCGAGGCCGGAGTCCGGCACACCGATGACCACATCGGCCTCCACAGGGTGCTCCTGCGCCAGGAAGCGGCCTGCCTGCTTGCGGGCCTCGTGGACCGAGCTGCCCTCGATGATGCTGTCCGGGCGGGAGAAGTAGATGTACTCGAAGACGCACATCTGGGTGTCCTTCCGGCCGCAGTGATCCTTGATGCTGCGCAGCTCGCCGGTGCGGGTGTCGGCCACGACGATCTCGCCGGGCTCCACATCCCGCAGAAGCGAAGCACCGGCCGCATCCAGCGCACAGCTCTCGCTGGCAAAGACGTAGCCGCCGCCGGGCAGCGTACCGATGCACAGAGGCCGGTAGCCGCGCGGGTCACGCACCGCGATGAGCTTGGTGGCCGACATGATGACGAGGCTGTAGGCACCCTCCAGCACATCCATCGTCTTGCTGATGGCCGTCTCGATGCTGCCCATCCGCAGCCGGTTGCGGGTGACGAGGTAGCAGATGACCTCGGTATCGGAGGAGCCGTGGAAGATGGCACCCTCGTTTTCCAGCTGGCGGCGAAGCTCCAGCGCATTCGTCAGGTTACCGTTGTGGCACAGGGCCATCGTGCCCCGGCCATGCCGGACGATCATAGGCTGGGCGTTGGCCCGCACCCGGCTCCCGGCGGTGGCATAGCGGACATGGCCGGTGGCCATGTGGGCCGTGGGGCTGGACACCGACGCCAGCACCGCCGGGGTGAACACCTCGTTCACCAGGCCGAGATCCCGGTGGCCGGTGATGACGCCATCGTCGTTGACGGCGATGCCGCAGCTCTCCTGGCCGCGATGCTGCAAAGCGTACAGGGCCGAGTAGGCTGCGGCTGCCACATCCTCGGTCCCGGCACGGTCATAGATGCCGAACACACCGCACTCTTCGTGCAGCGGATATGCAAAATCAGACATTAGAGTTCCTCAATTTCTTTCTGAAGTTTCTGTTCCTTGGCCGCGATCTGCTGCGCCATGGCAGCGCGCTCAGCGTCCAGCTTCCCGGCCAGTGCATCGTCACTGAGGGCCAGGATCTCTGCCGCCAGCCAAGCGGCGTTCTTGGCACCGTTCAGCGCCACGGTGGCCACCGGGATGCCGCTGGGCATCTGCACCGTGGCCAGCAGTGCGTCCAGACCGTCCATCGCGCCGCCCTTCATCGGGATGCCGATGACCGGCAGCGTGGTATTGGCTGCAAAGGCACCGGCCAGATGGGCCGCCATGCCGGCGGCGCACAGGATGACGCCGAAGCCGTTGGCCTTCGCGTTCCGGGCAAACTCTGCCGCCTCCGCCGGGGTGCGGTGTGCCGACAGGATGTGTGCCTCGAACGGGATGTCCAGCGCCTTGAGCTGGGCGCAGGCCCCCTTCACCACCGGCCAATCGCTGTCCGAACCCATGATCACAGCAACTTTACGAATCATATTTCCGAGCCTCTCTTTCTCTCTTTCCAGACTCCGTGCAAACAAAAAAGGCTGTGATGCAGCTACACCACGGCCTTTTGATCCTACGGTCTGTGCAGAACACGCCCGCATGAGGTTACACGGATGCCCTGGTATCCAGTCGCACACAGACGGCGAATGGTTCCAAGCAGCAGTTCCAGCATTCCGTATTCCTCCAAATTCTCTGCGGGGATTCCCTGTTCCATCCTCTGGAACGGTGCGCTCTGCGCCGCACCGTCCTTCTGATACATACAGTTTACGGCAAAAAATCCGCTTTGCAAAGGGTGTTTGGGCAAATTCTCCCTTGTGTTCTCTTGCTCCAAAAAACTTTCAAAAGTTTTGTGCAGTTTCGACACTCATTTTCTTTTTAAGTATGACTTATTTGTGGAATATATTTTAGGGGATTTGTTCTTCCTACAACCTCTCAAAAAATAATCCGCGCCGTCGTGGCCCGTGCCGCCTTGATGAGGTCGGCCGGTGCGCAGCAGACCTGCGTGCCGATGCGGCCGCCGGAGACATAGACCTTCTCCTGCGCGAGAACGCTCTCGTCGAACACGGTGGTGTACTGCTTTTTCATGCCCACCGGGCTGCAGCCGCCGCGCACATAGCCGGTGACTTTGTTGATGTCGGCCACATGGATCATGGCGACGCTCTTTTCGCCCACGCTGCGGGCCGCCGCCTTCAGGTCCAGCTCCGCCGCCACCGGGATGACAAAGACGAAATAATTCCGGCTGGCCCCCTGCGTCACCAGTGTCTTGTACACGCAGGCCGGGTCCTCGCCCAGGCTCTGGGCCACATGGATGCCGTCCACGGCCACGCTCTCCTCGTGGGGGTACTCATGCGCCGTATAGGCCACCTTGGCCCGCTCCAAGATCCGCATCGCGTTGGTTTTTGCTTCTTTTCCCATAATCATGTTCTCCCTATAACATCCTTACCCTCTCAGTCGCCTACGGCGACAGCTCCCCCGACAGGGGAGCTTTTCAGCAGATCAGGCAAGAATCTTCTTATCGCCTATCGCCTTTGGCTCCCATGCAGTCGGGCCTTGTCCAAATCGGCAGCAGCAGCTTGCCTCTGTCGCGAAGCCCGGCACGTTCTGAGATCCAAAGCTTTATTCACCCCGCTCAAGCCTGCCCGACCTGCCAAGGGCTCCCCCTTTGGGGGAGCTGGCGCGCAGCGCCTGAGAGGGTTTTGTTCTATTCTACCACTTTTCCCAAAAAATATCAAAAAGCCTCTTGACTTCAGGAAACTGAAGTGTTATGATAAGCTCACGCTTCAGGAAACTGAAGTTTGATGAAACAAGCCGCGGCAACGGAGCCGGTCTCCTGTGCCGTTCCCAAAACCGTGTGAGAAGGTAAAGGAGACACCACCATGATCATCGTACTGAAACAGAACGCCCCCGACGCACAGGTCCACGAATTCTGCCGCGAGCTGGAGGGCATGGGCCTGCAGATCAACGATTCCAAAGGCAGCGACACCCACATCCTCGGCCTCATCGGCGACACCAAGGCCATTGCCGAGAGCTGGGTGCTGGCCAACCCCGTCGTCGAGACCTGCCGCCGCGTATCCGAGCCTTACAAGAAGGCCAACCGCAAGTTCCACCCGGACGACAGCATCATCGACGTGAACGGCGTGAAGATCGGCGGCGGCAATTTCGCAGTCATCGCAGGCCCGTGCAGCATTGAGAGCGAAGAGCAGATCACCTACTGCGCCCAGCGCGTGAAGGACGCTGGTGCTTCCCTGCTGCGCGGCGGCGCGTTCAAGCCCCGCACCTCTCCGTACTCCTTCCAGGGGATGCGGAGCGAAGGTCTGGACCTGCTCAAGCTGGCCCGCCGCGCCACCGGTGCCCCCATCGTCACCGAGATCATGAACACCGAGCATCTGCCCCTGTTTGAGAACGTGGACCTCATTCAGGTCGGTGCCCGCAACATGCAGAACTTTGAGCTGCTCAAGGCCGTGGGCCGCCAGAAAAAGCCCGTCCTGCTCAAGCGCGGCCTTGCCAACACGCTGGAAGAGTTCGTGATGAGCGCCGAGTACATCATGGCCGAGGGCAACGAGAACGTCATCCTCTGCGAGCGCGGCATCCGCACCTTTGAGACCAGTATGCGCAACACGCTGGACCTGGCCGGTGTGGTCATGCTCCACAAGATGACCCACCTGCCGGTCATCGTAGACCCCAGCCATGCCTGCGGCCACGCCTGGATGGTGCCGGAGCTGGCCAAGGCTGCCGTAGCAGCCGGGGCCGACGGCCTGATGATCGAGGTCCACAACAACCCCGCCAAGGCCAAGTGCGACGGTGCCCAGAG
>OHWD01000064.1_pt1 | contig 30059 bp, 43 predicted proteins | sample 1579611 | NCBI WGS metagenome assembly OHWD01 (sample SAMEA3882533, study PRJEB24775) | human gut metagenome | biome: human-associated habitat; feature: intestine environment; material: feces | place: Netherlands | collected 2009/2010
AATATCTTAATTAAAAGTATCATCATTATTACCAATAACACACATAAAAATAACAAAAACTATAATACCAACAACAAATAGTTTTCCACTATACTTATCCATAGCTTCACTATCACTAATATTATTAGCAATAGCTAATAGTTTAACACCACCAAATATAATACCAAGAAGAACAATAAATGCAACCATAATTATAATATATTTAAGTTTAACAATAAAATAAAAATAAACCCCAGTAGTAAGACTAGCTTAGCTACCGAGGTTTCAGTCATGCCAACGACTATAAGTTTAAGGGTTAGTAGAACGCTCCGCTTCGCTACGCTCAACTCCCCGTGGAGGATGGAATAGACTAGTATTCATTCAATCAATATAATCATTATTATTAATAACTATACTAATATTACTAGCACAACTACCATTCCATCCTCTACGGGGAGTATAGCGAAGAGTGCGTAGCACTCGTAGCGGTTCCAAGCTAATCATTAAATTTAATAAAGCCAGCTCTATTAGAGCCAGCTTTACGTATAACATATAAACCATTAGCATTAATACTATTTACTTCTTTAGTCCATATTTAGCCCATTGAAGAACAAATCCAAGACCTTCCCAAATTTTATCTTCAGCTTTAATTCGAGCATAATTAGAACCAACATTTAAATCAAAGTTTTCAGGTTTTACACAAGCTGCTTGACCATGAACTTCAAATCCAGTAAGACAAGTAAGAGTAGTATTGAATTGTTGAAGTTTATCAATAAGTTCTTTAACTGTCATAGCTTTAAAATTTAATTATTCAATAGTTATAATAACTTCGCTAAGTTCTTTACTATAATCAATAACTTCTTCAATAGGAGATACTGTACTATTCCAATGTTCAACTTTTACTTCAGACTTTTCATCACAAGTTTTAAGTGTTTCTATAAGTTCTTTAACTGTCATAGTTTATTCTTTTTCAAGTTTATTAATAATATCTTTAATATAATCACTAGGAAAACTTCCTTCAAGTCGAGCTAATTCTTTTCTTTTATAATCATTATCGACTTTAGTAATAACAGTAGTAGGAAATTTAGTAATTTCTTTTCTTAGAATATCATCTAGATTTGTATTACGAATATTAAGAGTAATATCACAATTAGCTTCATTAATAGCATCAGTTATATTTTTAATTGCTATTTTACAAGCATCACAACCATCTTTAGTAAAACAATCAATACGTATCATAACACAATAGCATTATTTTTAACAGCTTCTTTAATAGTATTAGGAACTCTAAGAAGAGTATTCTTAATCATTTCAGTAGTAAGACTATCAGAATATACATAAGTAGCATAAGTTCTCCAACTATCTTTAATCACAATAGCAAATTTGTTAGGATTATCAATATTAGTTTGAATGTATTCTACTTTAGTGTTTTGATATTTCCACATCCAAGCAATAGCATCAGCACATTTAGCACGAGTTATACAATCATGTTCATCAATAAACGCTTCAACAAATATATTATTTGTTTGTCTTGTAGGTTCATCTCCAGTAAGATAATTAATATCATTACGAAGTTCTTCCCAAGTAACAGAATTACTATATCGTTTATATTCTGTATCATCTCGATATATAATACAAGTAGGATATTCAGTAATATTCTTACCAGCAACAGCCTTTTCAAGTATCATATCTTCAAGAATAAGATGGTCAGGAAGATTTTTAAAATTACATTGAACATTAGTACCAAATAAAGCTATATCAATAGCTTCTCTCATAGCTTCTGTTTTATCTTTATCAGCACTTTTATAATAAAATTCAATTTTAACCATAGTATTCGTATAATATAATGAGAATTTATAAAATTAGCTATTTTAAAGCCCTACATTGAATGATATTCATATCGTGATAGATTAATCATAATGATAATTAAAATTCAATGTAGGGCAAAAGAATCATATCTATGACTGTCCTAACAGCTTGCGAAGATATTTCCTAATAGTGTAATCGCTTTGCACACCACGTAGAATATCACCATTACAATAAGCAGTAGGAGCATCACTAATACCAGCACTACGCGCTTCTTGTCTACCAGTATCAGTATATAGATTATGCCTAATAAGATTAAACCTACCGGCAAACTCAGGTAGAGCAAGAGCTTTGTGAAGCCTTTCTTCAAAAAGTTTACTAACATTACAATCAGGTAAATAGAATAAGATTAACTTTTTCATAGATAAACTTCATTACCTTCAACTTTAGCATCACTAAAATGACTTTTAAAACTTTCAACACTTCTACACCATAAAGGTTCAAGTCCATTAAGTTTATAAATAACAGCAGGAATCCATTCACCTGTATCTGGATGTTTCATTTTAGTAATACTAATAATTATATATTCATTAGACGTTTTATTATGAATATAACGAGCACCAACTTTAAGCTTTAGCTGCTCCTCCTGTTCCTTCTCCAAATCCTTTGTTTCCACGTTCACTTTCTCCTAATTCTTCAATAGATTCAACTTCTTTCCAACTAATTCTTTCAGCACTATTAATAATTAATTGACAACATCTATCTTTACCATCACAATTATATGGTGGAGTAGAAACTTTAGCAAGTATGTTAGTCATTGTAGTTCTAACCTTATTAAGTTTAAGTCTAGAATTGCCAACCATACTATCAGGTAAATGCATATGTTCTCTAAGTTTATCAACTACTTCAACAAGAGTAGATACAGCATGAACTAAATCTCTAGAAGTACGATTCTTAAAAATAATAAGAAGTTCTCCACGATAACCCCAATCAAGAGTACCAGGAGCATTAGGCATATAAAAGTCAGATTTAGTAAGATTACTTCTAGGACGTAAAGACATTTCATTAGGTTCACCATTAGCATCATTTCCAATATTAAATGCTAAACCTGTATGATAAATAAATCTATCTTTATCTACATCATATTCATAGCAAATAGGATAAATATCCATACAAGCATCACCTTCTTTACCATAAGCAGGTAAAATAGGTTGAACATTACAATACTGTTCTATATTTATAACATCTCCACTAAGAAGTTTAATCTTTTTCAGTTTAAATACTTTTACTTCCATATATAATTAAATTATTAAATTAAAGAGCTTCTGCAAGCGCAAAAGCATTTTCTATTTTTCTTGATTTATCACCATAACAAATACTATCAAATCGCTTAGTACCTTCAATATTATCTATATTAGAATAATATCCACTAATAGCATTAACTGCACCCCAAGCTGTACCAAGAATATCTCTTTGACCTGGACCATCAAAATAATAACTATAAGTATCAGAAATAACATTCATTTTTCTACTACTTATTTTACTATCAGATAAAGCTAAACCATTACGATAAGCTATATCTTTAATAGTATGACCTGTATCTTTAAGACGTTGAACTTCATCTTGAGTAAGAATATTTTCTCCAATAAATTGAATTACATCTTCGTCAGTAACTTTAATATTAGCAAGTAAATTACAATATTGACCAAATTCTTCAGATTTAATTTTACTAATTCCAAGTATTTCTTGTGCAACAGAAATCTTATTATGAACACTAGTTGTATGTCGAAAACTAACATAATTACTACTAGTACGAATAGCAGCATTAAGAGTATTTTGACAAATAACTCTAATAGGAGTAAATAAAATCTTAACTCCGCCACTACCATCATGAGTATTAGTAAATACTAGATAATTTTCAACAGGGTCACCTTTAACAAGAATATTATTAGGAAGTTTAGCACTTACAAATATTCTCTCACCATTTCCCCAAAAACCAGCAGTTTGCCAAATAGCAGAATTTTTACCAATTGCATCATCAAAGAAATTAAAAGCTTCATTGTTTTGAACAATTGTATATTTATTTCTAACTGTTCCTAGAGGAATATTGCAATCAGTACGATAGGTAGCAAAGGCGTTATCACACTTACGATAAATGTCAGTACCAAATACGTGAGCGCCATTTTTCTGTTCTTTAATAATTCTGTCAAGTTCTTCATCTGTACCAGTAAGTTTAATAGGCATTTTACCAACCAATTCACATTTAGCTACTTCAAAGTTAAGATTAGCTTTAATCATAACTTCTTTAGCAGTAGAACAATCTGATACATCAATAGCACCAGAATAAGTCCAAGGTTTACCTTTTACTTTATACATATTATTTATGACTTATACGTAACATAACACTTTCAATATCTCTAACAGCCTGGTCTTTATTAACACCATAGGTATCTATATACCATTTAATTACTTCTCTTACTTTATCTTCTAGTTCCATAATTAACAAGATTAGTAGTGTTGACTCCCCGTAGAGGATGGAATGCACATCATCCTCCACGGGGAGTATAATTTAGCTATTTAATAATAAGACTAGTATTTTCGACAAATTTAGCAATACTAATATCTCTACCATCATTAAGAATATTCTTCATAGTAGTTTTATTAACACTGCTGCTTCTAGTCATTTCATGTTGATGATTAAAGAAAGTATTAAGTAAATCAAAATTAATTTTATTAGCTAAATCACCGATAGGTTTTTCAATTTCAAATTTAACTTTAATACAATCTAAATCATCAAGAGTAAAATAACCTCCAGTTTCTTCTCTAAGTCTAGCAGATTGTTCAGGATATCTTTCAGTAAATTTATCATTAATTTGTTCAAGAAGCACATCTCTACTAAATGAGAAATTACTATCAATCATATCATTATCCCAAAGAGATTGTAAATGTTCAAGAACTAAATCAATAAATATTTGATTAAGATTTTCATCAATTTCAACACATTTACTATTCTTAGTATAGAGTTTACTATCAACTAAATTAATAACTTTATTACCAGACTTACCTAAATCTCCATAAGTTATAACAGCATCAAGCATAACACGTTTAAGTCTTTCAGCATTGTTTTCTTTAGTTTTACGAAGAACAGCTAATCGTTGCTCTTCCTTTTTACAAGATTCAGCTTCAAGATTAAGTACAGTATATGCTTTACGATAACTATCAAGTTTGGATTTAAGACTTTCTTGTGTAATAGCAAGACGTTCTTCAAGTTCAGGAGTTAATTCACCTCCATTTTCTTCTAACTCAAGAAATATATCCTCAAGTTCAGCAGTAATATTATAAATATTTGCCATTATTTTCTACGTTTAGGTATATTATAAGCAGAACGATAATAAGGATTTAAATAACCAAATAAATGAGTATAATCACTAGCAGTAATTTTACCTGTATTAGTTCTATATTTATAAATAGCTTCAATATATTTCTTCCATAGTTTTTTTACTTAAACCAAGATTACCAACAAATCCACCCTTTTCAAATACAACAGCTTCTGTATTTTTAGTAGTTCTAAAACGGTTATTAAAACCATAAAATTTTCTTCCCATAACTTTAATATTTAAATAGTTAATAATTTATTTATTATTTCTCATTTCTTCATACGCTTTATCTTCAAGTTCTTTAGTAACATCTTCAAGACGAATACCTTTTAAACAAGAACATTCTTCCCATTGAATATTATAATAAGCATTAAGTAACAGTAAATTAGTATTATTAGCATCAACAGCCATAATCCAATTATCAGGAGCTATTTCTATTTCAACACAATCAATAGTTATTGTAGGACGAGGAGTCCATCCTTTATTAATTTTATATGGTAGTAAATAACATTGATTAAAATATCTACCGGTAAGAATATTATCTTTATATTCAAATAATCCACCATGCCAACAAATAGGATTTTTATTATCAGTCCATTCTTTAGTATCAAAATTATATATACTAATAGGACGTTTATTAAACGCTCCATTATAATGAATACTACCATCTGGCTCTTTGAATACATCTCCTTTACGTCTGTTTTGACAAGTACCATCAGAACTTATTTGACACCATTCATCATCAGTAAATTTAAGAGGACTAATAATATCCCAATTACATAGTCTTTGAACAAGATTAATTTCCCAAGGAGCAGAACTACCACTATTACCATGAAAAGCAAATACAGCAACAGCTTCAATTACTTGTTGATACATCCAATCATTTGGACCACCTTCTCCATTACCATATCCAGCAAGTTTAAGTTCTTTAATAGCATGTTTACAAATATTACTTTCTCTAATAACTTTAGCTAAAACTTTCTTATTAATAAGAGGTTTATTATTTTGCTTTTTAATATAACGCTTACTTTTCTTCATCTTTAATTACTTTAAGAACAACAATATTACATAAAAGACCATAACAAAGATACTTATTAAATACACAATCAGGACAATTTCCAATATGAAAGTGTTTAAGTTTATCAATCTCTGAAGTCATATCCAAGTTCCATTAAATTATTTCTAATCATACCAGCAATAATTTTAGCATTAGGATGAGGAGTACCAGTAGTACCATAATAACGTAAATCAATAATATGACGCCATTCATTAATAGAATATGTATAGACACAACGTGTAGCAGTATCAAGAGGAAGAACACCACGAGCATCTTGACGATGCAAATAATAATCATTAATTAAAGCTTTATATGTTTCCTCAGAAGCATACATACCTAATATATAAGTAAAAATAGCACCAACATTTGTACATTTACTTATCCAATGAGGAATACATATTTTAAATTTATCATCACCAAAATTACTAATAGGAAAATTATAATTTATATTAGTATTATTTTGTAAAAAATTAATATATCTAGCTGTTTTATCAGGATGTCCAAAAGGATAACTAAAACCAGAATACATATAATTACCAAAAGCAATAATATCTTTTTTTGAATGTAAACTTATATAATATAAACTATTTCTATAAGTTATTCTAACAGAATCTTTATTAATAACAGTTTTAATAATATTTTCTATAAAACTTGCTAATTTATTTGTATGAACAGCTATATAAAAATGTATATTATCATATCCTTTTTTATCTTTATAAAAACCAATACATCCGTCCCCATCAAAAATACCTCTGATAAAAGATGGATAAAATTCTTTAGGAATAGCATTAATTAGTTTAATAGAATCTTCGTCTGTTTGTTTATATGTTTTGTTTTCAACAATACCTATATTAATTAAGTCATTAACAGCTTCATTAGAAAAACAATATAGTTTTTTACAATTTCTATCATTTGTTTCATTTATACTACCTAAAACATAACTCATAATAGCTTTAATATATAAATAATAATCTTTATGTTGAGTTATATTTATTTCATTATGACTAAGTTTAATATTACCATCAGTTTCAATTAATCCTAATAAATATGCTTTTTCATGACTATTTATATTTTTAAAAGCATCATGATTAACCATACTGGCAGTATTTCTAATGGTTATATCATTATTTACAAGAATATCTCTTATTTTATTATGACTTATTCCACTATATTTATCTATTTTATCAATACTATGACCTGCTAAATATGCAGCAATAATTCCTTGTTCTGTATGCAAATCATATTCGTAAATAGGTTGTTTATCTGAAAATCCAATATATCGAGTACTCATTTCAGCAATACTATTAGGACTAACTCTATTTAATTCACGAGAAGTACTAATTTGTGTATCAACACAAAAAGTATATCTCATCATATTAAATCCTATTTCAGTATTACGAAAATCTTCAATAGGAACAATATATTTAGATAGATAACCAAATTGTGTTTTATGGTCTAAAACCCAATTACCATTAACAGTTATATAATAAACATGTTTTTCATAATGATAATTAAAACCAATAGTATTAGCATAATTAATAACAATAGTTTCTAAAGTTTTATCACTATCATTAGCTATTATATAATAAGTTTCATGACGAAACATACTCCAATGTTCATCATTAATAAGTCGTTTAATAGTAGCTTCATCATTACCTATTTCTCTACCATAACAAACTCTTGCGCATCTAGCAACATGAGCTTTAGAATCATCTCCTTGTTGCCAAAGTTCAACTTTAGGTTCAATTATTTTCATCTTCTTGATTATTATAAAAATCTTTAATTACATTTCCAAATATACTATAAAAATGTTCTTTAGGTATAATATTAATAGGCTGTATAGAATCAAGCTCTTTAAAAAACTCTTTAAGACCTTTATTTCTAATCCATAAAGTATCATAAGTAGCAGTTATATAATTATCTTTATCCATGTCACAAGCTATAAAGCAAGTTTCACTATCAAGCTTATCTATACATTCTTTACATACAATAGCTTCAGCTATTTGTTTACTCTTACTAGCATCTTCTTCAAAAGAATTTCCAAGTGGAGTATAACCAATAACTTTATCACAACATATACAAACTCTAGCAAGAGCATTTATACCAAAAATAGGATGTAATTTCATACCATATAATCAGTTACAAATTTAAGAACTTTATAAAAAAGACCAACAAGAGTACCAGTATTATCAATAACATAATCATCTTGAGAAATTTTAATTTGTTCACTTTCATGATTATCATCATTATTAACTCTTCTATCTACTCTTATTATTTTTCCACCACATACTTTAATAACATTACATTCATTATCAAATCTAGCATCAGCAATAATACATTGACCTAGTTTATTTCTAATATCAAATGCTTTATTAATAGTATAATGAACAAAAGCATTATGCCAAAAATGATTTCTAATAACATTAGTACCATAATATTGGAGAAGAACTCTAATTTTAATAGAAATATTATTATTTAAAGAAAGAAGTGAAGATAAATTATCATAATTAATTTCCCCTATATTATTAATAACTCTATCTGTATCTTTGATATTAGTAGAAACAATACCAGTTTTAAAATTATAATAATTTTCTTCTTTAATATCTTGTCTATCAAGAAGTTTACGGTCAATATTACAAAATTCAGATATATCATCTTTAAGTTTATCAGCAAAATGAATAATTATTTCATCATTTTCAACAAACCCATTTTTATGATAAAGAAGCCAAGTATCATAATTAGCTTTCATAATACCATCATGAAGGATATAACTAATCATAGAAGCAACTGTATCTTTACCACTTCCTTTAAATCCTTTAATACCAACAATAGTAACTTTATTAATACTCATAATAATTTGTTTTTGTTTATCAAGACAAATATAAAAATATAATAGGAATTTACTAGTAATAATGATGCTGAATTTAATGTTAAATATCATAGTGAGAATGACGCATTTTAAGGCTCAACATGACACGCAAATCTTATCGTGATAGATTAATCATTCTGATATATAAAATCGAATACAGGCAAAAAGAATCATATCTACAAGCGTGTTCTATATAGTTTTAGACCTCTGACAAACAGAAAAGCCTAGCACACTATCTTATGTACTAGGCTTCACCTTATTCAATATCTATATGATAAATAATACAAAAACCATTACGTTCTTCTACAAATTTAACATTAATATTAAAATCATCTTTAGACACAACAAAAGCATTACGCAATCTTGTATCGAGAAGTCTAATAACTTTATTAGGAATATATAATTTAAATCCAGTATTAGCATCTCGAATAATAGGAACACTATTATTAATTCTATTATCATTATACAAAATCACATAAAGTTCATTACTTTTAGTTATATCATTATATCTAACAGCAAAATTATAACTTTTAGCATCATAATCAGTAAATAGAATAATAGATTTATAATAACAACTAAAATAAGATTTAGTTCTATCAAAATTATTATTCTTAATTACATTATAATCTAGTATCTCCATTTATAACAACAGTTTTAATATGAAATGGAACTCTGCTAACGCCACTTCGTTCACCATATTCTATATGAACAGTTCTACCAATATAAGATTGAGAATCAAATAAAACTTCTTGCTGAACAATATGACTAGTACTTAAACGAGTTTCAAACTTTTCATTATTAATATCATTTTTACAAAGAAGAATAGGTAAATCACGTTTCTTTTCTTTATAAATATCAAGAATTATAAAATCTCCCTCAGCAGCATCTTTAAACTTCTCCATATAATTAGCTCTACGTCTACCATATTGATAATCAGTTTCAGCATTACGAAGTATAAGACCTTCAAATCCTAAATTAATAAAATGATTTCTAGCGTCAATAGCTTCATTATCATTAGTAATATATCCACTAGGAAGAATAATCAATCGTTCTTTATTATTATAATGTTCTTTAATATTATTAAAGCGAGTAGGCATTTTAATATGATAACGATATGTATTTCTATGAGTTTGATTACCTTCCATCATAATATCATAACACCAAAACTGAAGAAGTTTATTTTCAACACAATTAGCATCTTTAACAAAATGATTAATTTGATTAACAGTATAACCTGGAAGATAAACTTCACCATCAAGTGCTGCAAATCCATTAATCATATCGTCGATAATATTTGTATTAATAGTAGCAAGCAAATAATCTTCAAGATAGCCAAGAGTATGCCAAGTAAGACCTTCACGACTTTGGAAACGAAGCCTAATAGGTTTAAACATATCATTTTGAGTATAAGCAGTAACAATACAACGAAGACCATTAATCTTATACTGACCATACATACAACTGACTTTTTTCCAAACATTACCATTATACGTTTTAGCAAGCATTGGAAGTAAAAGATTACTGTTTCCATTACTAAGGTCTTTAGGTAGATAAGTATTTAGAAAATTAAATAGAGTATCATTATCTCCATCCTCCACGGGGGGTAAACCCTGCATATCGCAAAGTTCATCAAGATATGTATATCCTTGTTTAATCTTATCATTATATCTACTTTCAAGTTCTTTTTGACCATCTTTTTGAGTCACAGCATAAACTTCTTTACGAATATTACCTCGAACAAGACCATAAAAAACAGTGATACTATTAGTACCACTGTCAAATTCAGCCCACCAAACAGTAGGCACACCATTATTATTTCTACGATAAAGTTTATTCATTATGTTCACTTATTTTTAAACCATTAAATGCAAAACTAACAGCTTTACCACCTAGAAGTTTAGCTTTACGCTGAGCAATCGTTTCCTTTTTAGGCTTAATAGCCTTTGCAATATCGGTGCTAACATCAATGGGCTTACCTGTAAAGACATCTTTTGATTGATTAACTCTGCTAACACTTCTAGTGCGTTTCCTTGGTTCTTTACTATAATATCGTACTGGGTTTCTTCTCTCGAAATCAAGATTTTTTTCATGTATATCAATAATTCTTTTAATAATACTATTACGATAATCAATATAACTTTGAGCTTTTTCTGGATGATGTTCTAGAACAAGATAAAGTTTATCAAGAATATATTCAATACTAGAAAGAGTAATACGATAACCATAATTAATAGTTTGTCTAGGACGAGAACCATCAGGATAAATAGTAGTACAATCTAAATCTTTAATATAAGATTCAATCGCATCAGCCATCGTAGATTTATCAATAACATAATTAATATATCTAACATCTCTATCATCTAGCTTTTCTTCATATCCTTTTATTATCATAGATTTTCTTTCTTACATTTATAAATAATAATACGAGTTGGTTTACCTATAAGACAATGATTATATTTAAACCATTCAATAATATCAAATGTAGGATAAGTTTTAGCTATTCCTTCAATAAGAGCATAACCTTCTTGATAATTAAAATTACTATGAACAGTTCCACCATTATCAGTATCAAGTAAGCTAAACTTTTTGATATATTCAACATCATCATTAGAAGATAGATTAATTTCTCCATAACAATAAATATCTTTTTTATCAATACGTTTACCATCTACATTAATACATTCCCATTTATCAAGATTTTGTTCATCCTCTTCAGTAATTGGACGCATAACAGTATAGGTAACACCAGCTAGACTTTTAGTATGGCAAAGTATTACTTTCTTCCGTATCCCAAGTAAATTCAGTTTCTTCTCCATAATTATCTTCTATATATTTAACAACTTGTTGAGTTAATTCATTAATAACATTTATAGAATAACTACTTCTCAATTCCGCAAAATCTTTAACACCAAGTTCTTTAGGAATAATAATAGGTATAATATCATAATCATTCTTAAGAATTATAGCTTCCATAAGACCAGTTCTATCATTATCCATAAGACTAATAAGAAAACCATTTCGATTAAGTTTACTACGAAGCCAATCATATTCAACTTGACGAAGTTTATAAGTTTCATGTGGAATATTCACAACACCAATAGCCTTAGACTCAAGGGTAGACCCCCCGTAGAGGATGGAATGATTAATACTCTTTAGATAACATTCAAGACTTAATCTATCTTTAGTAGATTTAGTTATAATAATAACGTCATAATTATCTAATTCAAGATTAATAACTCCTTCAATAGTATTACTATTAGTTATAAACTTAACTTCAGTTTTCTTATTCCTATTTGGAAAATATAGTTTAACATTAACTATTCCTCTTTTATCTTGCCCAAGAACGTAACCATAACATAAATCTGTTTTATTTTTATCATAAAAATATTTAGGAATAGGATTAGTTGAACGATTAATATAAAATTGGTCAACAGGATAAACAAAATGAGTATTAAGAAAATTAAGATTAACACCAAATTGTCCCCAATACTTAGCATCTAAATTATTCCACGGACGAGTAACAAGTTCAATAATAGGTTTATGATTACGTACATTACTAATAGCCCTAGCAATATTATAATCGTTGTTTTCATCTTTATCTTGTCCATAAATAATATTTCTAAAAGTATAAGCAATATGTTTAAGAACAAATAGAAATTGACTTTTAATAGAAATATCAATTTGCTTATGAACAATTTCAGAGAGTACAGTTGCAGCAGCATCTATACAATCTCCCCACCAATATCCAGCAAAATCTCTTCCTTTAAGTTTATTCCTATTATCATATCTAAAACCAAAACTAGGATGAGTATCTTCACGAAAAGGACTAGATATAAATTCTCCTGTATCTATACAATGTTGTATATCTTCAACACTAATTCCAGTATAAGTACTAAAAATAGTAATTTGACTAACTTTAGAGAAAATATAATCTTTAGTTAAAATAGTATTACTAATATTTCTTTTCATAATATTTCTAATTTGACCTTTATCGTGAACATATAAAAAAAGAGGACTAGGTACTAAAATAGTACCCAATCCTCTTACATACAACTATTTAACTAACTTTAATTTTTTAAAATGGCAAATCTTCTGTTGGATTAACAAAAGCGCCAGCAGCATCATTACCACCACCAAATGGACTAAAATCTCCACCGCCATTAAATCCACTAACAGGATTTATAGGAGTAGCAGTTTGAACACCAGGCATTACACCAACACCAGGCATAGCAACATTTGGCTGTTTAGCTTGTTCGGCAGATTTTTGATAAACAATACTTTCTTTATAAGGGTCAATATGCAAACTAGGAGCAGATTGTTCTTTATAAAGTTCAATAACTCCATCGTTAATAAATGTAGGAAATCCTAAATCACCAAATGAAGATTTACTTCCAATAACAGCACGCCATTTACCATCATTCTTAACGAAACGAAGAAGTTTCATCCAAATAGTAATAGGTTTACCTTTAGCATCATTATAAACAGGTTTACCATTATTGTTAAGTAACTTAACATAATTTTCAAACACAGTCTTATAACCAGCTATAACTTCTTCAGCCTCAACAGGTACATACTGCATATTTTCATCAAAATCTTCAAAAGGCAAAGTAAGAGCATCAATTTCTTCTTCTGTTAAATCACGACCTTTAAGAACAAATACATTATATACATGTTTCATAAAGCGGAAAATATTATCAACTTTCCAAGCACCTTTACCACCGGGAATAGTTTCAACATTACTTTCAGCAGGAAGAAGGCGTTGAGTTACATAACGACGTTCATTGATATTTTCATGATTACTAGCAAAAGTAAATGTAAGATAAGGAATACTCATACCAGCAAATGAAGGCATACCTTGAACATCATCTTTCAGTGTAGCCCAATCAACTTTAACATCTTCAAGATGACCAATAAACAAGCCATTAGCTTTATTACAATCAGTACGTTCATCAAACTTTTTACGAGTTACATCACGTAAATCGTTATTAATACCTCTACCTCTACGTTTTTTAGGAGTTTGTACTTCTGCATTAGCAGTTTGTTCAGCACTTGCTACAACAGTAGCTTCATTCTTAATTTCTTTTTCTGTCGACATAATTAAAGTAATTAAAAGAATTATTAGATAAAATAAGAGCTGCACTATTAGCAATACTAACAATGCAGCTCTATGTTCAAGATACTATATTTCTAGGACGAAGATTTGATTATTCAGCAGTTTCTTCTTTTTCAGCTTTCTTACCGATACGAATAGGTTCTTCATCTTTATATTCGGTAAGCATTGCAATCTTAACAACAATATCTTTATGACCGTTATTAACAACAGCTTCTTGCAAGTTATCAATATCTACTGTATAAACACGATTCTTAGAAGTAGCTTCTTCATCAGTCATATTAGCTTTCAACTGTTTCCAAACATTAGAATCAGTAAAGTTAAGAGTTACACCAATACCAGACAAAGCAGCAGTATTAGCACACTTAGAACCTTTAATCTTAGCAACTTCATCACCTTGAATACAGCTAACCAAAAGTTCTTTCTGTTCATCTTCGGTAATACCTTCACGACCAAGAGCAGCTTTAAGTTCTTCATTAGAAGAAGATAAAGCACCTTCAAGAGTTTCTTGGAAATAAGTATTAACATACTTAATCTTATCATTCTTAGTCATACGAACACGAGTAGTACAAGGATTACCATTCTTGTCTAATTCAGCAATACCTTTAGCCAAAGCCCAAATATCAAATTCAGCATGAACAGCCATAGCAGCTTCGGGAGATTCAATATCCAAACCTTGTTCTTCACAGAAAGCAACAACTTCGGGTACTTTATTGATAATAGCATTATCAATATTTGCACAGTTATTAATGAACATTACATATTCACCATGAGCAATGCCGAGAGCTTTAGAAACTTGGGCAGTCATACGGAAACTACCGGGAGTAGAAACAACTACCAATTCAGGTTCTTCACTAACTGCTCTTTGACCAGCATTAACAATACCCATACCAAAACTCAAACCTTTCTTAAAGTCTTTCATAATTTTTGTAATTTAAAAGTGAATAATATCAGTCATACGACTGTTTTGTTTAATAATAATTTCTCTAGTTTGTTTATGTTATTGAATTTCAGTAATATCAATAATATCTTCATTACTTAAATCAATACCTTGCATAGTCTTTAATTCTTCTGTGCTTAAACAGCCCATAATTAAATCATTAGCAATTTCACGAGCACCATAAACAAATGCTCTATGACTTATCATTATTTTAGGATATTTCTTATAAGTATCTTTTTCAAAACATCCAGCAACAATAGCATCTTTATAAGTAAACTCACCAGTAGCAACCATATTACGTTCTCCAATTTTACGATAAAAACGATAACTAGTAATATAATCAATAGGAACAGCAGGTATTCTATAAACAGGAACTTTACCAGTAGAAGCAATTTGTTTAGCTTCAGCAGTATTAGTAGCTATTTCAAACTTACCATTAAGTTGATATTCCTTATATACATTACCATTATAATCTTTATAGTATTTAACAGGATAAACATACATATGTTCATGGTCTTTATCTTCTGCATTTTTAGTTTGTGCCTCTTTGGGAGTAAGACACTTAATACAGTCAGATGGAAGTTTATCTTCATCATAAGCATTAAAGCCATCTGTATATTCGTACAGAGCGCGATAATTATCTACTTTTTCCCAACTCACGCTGCCTTTGACAAGTAATGCCTTAATAATGTGAACATCAACACCTGTTTTACCTTGAACTACATGAATATGTTCAATGCAAGTAGAAAATGGAAGTCTAAGGTCTTTAGCCCTCATTGCAATAGCAAGACCATCTTCAACAGACTTAATACCACATTTATCACTACGCATAACACGTTTGATAAATACTTCAAGACTTGCAATTTCAGCTTCACTCATATAATTAAGCTGATATGGAGCAACAGAATGTTGAACACCATGTTGTTTTTCAACACCACTATTACTAACAGCAACAGTAGTATCATTAACTTTAACTTCTTTATCTTCGTCCATTCTATCAAAGAGCGATTTTGATTACACAACAAATGTAACTATTATATTTATACTAGCAAACAATATCATCAAAATTTTGAGCACTAATATCAGAATTAACATTCTGTATAACTTCATGATTAACTGATACCTTTTCCTTTTTTAAACTTACTTCCTCAATAGTACCAGCTATATAAAGTTTATGTACTTTAAGTTTTGATTGACTACAATTAACATTATTATAACGATAAATAAGTTCATCTATTGTATCACATAAAGGTGAGGTTAAAATCCATTCGTCTACGCTTGTTTCTAGGCTGTCAGTTGAATTATTTTTTATAGATAATACTCTTAATAAGCCATCATTAAAAGCCTTCAAATTCAGCGTGGAAATAGCCTTAGATTTGATTGTACGAGCAGTCCCTTTCTTGCTTCCAGACTTGTACAAAACAGGAATACCATTACTATCAACTAGAACTTTATCCTCAATTTTATCATGATAATCACCACAAATTTCACCTAATTTATCATTAACATATTTAGTTACAGTAGCAGCATATTCACCTCTCTTACTAATAATAAGAAATCGTTTGTCAGGATTATCTTTAATAATTTCAACTATCCTTTCTAGCTTACAAACATTATCAGAACATATAAGCATACGTTCACGAACAATATTATAAAAAGTCTTAACTCGTTCAGCAAGAACAAGAGGATTATAACATTCATCAATTTGTTTACTAAAAGGATTAGTCATATCCATATCAGCACTCCATCCATTATATTCAGCTATTTCCGTAATATATTGCATAGCACTACGTCCATCTTGAGTACCATTTCGAGCACATTTAATATTATCAAGATTACCAAATACTTGAATAGTCTGAGTAATAAATTCAGTATATTTATCGTAATTAGCAATATCATCTTGATTAACAAACAAAATTGGCTCTCTGTATTCCTCTACGGGGAGTAAAGCCCGCATAGCATTAATACCACTAGAACTTATATTATCATTAATAGGAGGAATATTAGTATAAATTTCTTTTAGTTTGGCAGTATCAATAGTATCTTTAGTTATAATCATAAGTTTAAATCTAGCATGATTAAAAACTGTATTACAAGAAAGATTCCATTCATTAACTCCAACAACAATAGAAATATCATAACTATAATTATATCTACTATTAACATAAGTATGAGTAAGAATATTAATAGTATCTATATTTATATTATGATTTTTAAGACCATCAACAATTTCTGTTCTTCTCTTCCAATTATCTGTAACAATAAGTATTTTAAGATTAGGATTTTTATTCCTCATCAGAGTAATAACTCTACTTATAATTTCAGAATAATCAAGAGGTTGAACACAATGGATAGTTCCAACACCTTTATAATCTTTAGAACCCCATTTATTAATAAGTTTACTATATGATTCTTCAACTATATTTTTCATCCAAAATCATCTTCATTAAAAATAGGATTATACATACCGCTATATTTTTTAATTTTACTTTTACCTTTACCTTTAGGAGAAATCTTAAGTTTAATAGGATTAATAATCTTCATAGCTTCTTGATAATAAAATTTAAAATTAATATCTCTAAGAGAAATATCTTTATCATCAAGACTATTAATAACTGTTACAACAGAACCAGCTGCCATTCTACTACGAGAACCATTATCATTATGAACTTTCTCAATAATATAACCTCTATTAGAAACATAAAATCTAACATATCTTTGACAAACAACATGAGTAACTTGTCCATTTTCAATCTTAGTTTCTTCTACATGAAATTGTTTACCTACATTTTGAGTAAGACAAAAGTCAAGAATATTAGTAGCTTCTTGAAGAGTATCCATAACAGGTTTATTCTTAAGAAAATAGTTTTCAATAGCTTGAGCAACAATAGGCATAGAATAACCTTTAGTTAAATCTAAAGAATACATCATAGGATTAAGAGCACCTTTAGATTCAAGCTTAAGTTTATGAACACCATTTTTAATAACTCTAAATTGGCTAAGATAATTATTTATATCTCTACTAACAAGACAATGATAATAATCAGTATCAAACTTAAGTTTAGTAGTTTGTTCCCAATCATCTTTAATACGATTATAAACATCAATATCTCGTTTATAAAGTTTAATAACAATACCATCTGTATTAGCACTTAACACATGAATATTGTGTAACTCTAATTCCTCAACCAACATTAGCATCATTAACTGCCCATTAATAGTAGTTTTAAGTACAGCTAATCTATCATAAAGATTACCATTTTCAAATCCAAGTTTACCATAAACAGAATTAATAACAATCTTTAAAACTAAAGCTAAAGTATCTCTATCAATTCCGTCAACAGTATCTTCATCGCTGTGTTTAACTTCAACTCTTTTATTTTTAAGCCAACCAATAAGATTACAAAAAGCATTAGTATCAAGATGAGCTGGAGCTACTTTATGAGCAGCAATAATACTAGGATACATACTATTAATATCAGCATGAATATAAACATAATCATCGTCATTAAGAACATCGTGTTGACTCCCCGTAGAGGATGGAAATAATTCTCTTCCACTACTCCAAAGTTCAACAGGATTATCTTGACTATGTAAACCTCCAGTTGCAACAGTATAAGTTACATTTCCAATTTTAACTTCTTTACTAAACGCATCTTTATTAACTCTATAAATAGTAGTTTTAAGACATTCATTAAGAAAATCTTGCATAGGTTTAGTTTTGAATTTAATAAAAGGAAAAATAACTTTCTTAAAACTCATAGCAGTTCTTTCAGTTTTCTTACCTTTCCATTGTTCGGAAGCAAGACCACTAAACTTACTATAAAATTTCTCAAAAAGAATATCAGCAGTTTTACTACGACTAGAATTAAGAACATCAACATCATATGCTTTACTAATAGCATAACGAGATTTAATTTCTTCTGGATAAAGACGAACTATTTCAGCTACAATGAAAACATCATTAAGATTATAATACATCATAGGTTCAATATATTCATCAAGAATAAATCTATCCCATTTATCTACTAGTTTATTAAGCTGTTTAACATTCATTCCTTTAAGACTAGGAATTTCATTATATAGTTCAGCTTCTTCTTCATTAATATCAGGAAGTTCATATTCTAGAAGTTCATACCATTGAAGATTAATTGAAGTTTGTTTTAAACCTTTAGGAACAGGTTTACGTTCACCAGTTTTACTATCTACAACTACACTTGCTTTATTAAGAGCAAATATACGCATTACATCAACACCTGTAAATGGTAGCTTATATTTTCTAAGACTATTAAGATAAAAATCAGTTTTAAATTTATCTTTATCATCTTGACTAGAAATAATAGTTTTACTAGTTTCATATAACTTATTAATAAGTTCTTTCGTACTATTCGTACGCATATAAAAACTAAGTAAAGCAGCAATCATAAGATTATCATAATTGAAATTATTAAATCCATACAAATCAGTACGAATAATATTTCCATTAGAATCCTTATAACATCTAGTCTTATTAATATAATCTATCATAGAAAGTAATTGACTATCATCTTTATCTGTTATATAAAAACTATGTTTTTCAACAGTTTTAAGACGAGCTTTAATTTCTTCAACAGATAGTTTTTGAACTAAAGGAATAGCTTTATTATCAGCATTAACACAATCTTTAAATACTTTAAGATAACTATTAATACTAACAAAAGTAATAGAAAAGAAATTTCTTAAAACTTCAACATCATAAGCTATACAATTAATCATTTATACTATACCATAATTATTTCTATTTTGATTAACCCAATTAATATCATCAGCAAAACGCTGTTTAAATACATGATAAAGATTATCATCTTTAAATTTAATAAGAGGAGAATAATTATTAAATATATACTTACCACCAGTAGCCATAAATCTAGGAATTGGATTATTACTAATACTAAGATAAGCATCACCAAATACAAATAAATATTTGTAATTAATTCTAGCTAATTCTTTCCATAGAATATTACGACATTTATCAACAGCAGTAAGATAAATATTATAATCATTAGAACAAGCACATTTAACACTATAAGTCATATATACATCTTCAATGTTATTACGTCCAGAATATTCATCATAAAGATTACCAATATCAGTAAATAATTGATAACCTTCACAATAATTTCTATCACCTCTAGGAAATAGGAAAACAATATCTCCATGAATACTTCCTCTACCACCTTGTATATATCTACCTGTATTAAATATACGATTTGGACATCTAGCACAATCAAGATATTCGTCAACAGTTTTATTTGCCATAAGATAATACTAATTGATTGCTAGCACGAGAACAAGCAACATACAATCTACGAAGCATTTCATCTCTATTAGTATAAGGATGACCATATTTATCATAAATCATATCGTTAATATCTACAAATACATTTTTATAAGTAGAACCTTGTGCTCTATGAGAAGTAATTGCAAAACCATAATCTAAATCTCTACTAAATAAAATCTTACCATTACTATTCGTAATATTAGAAGCGATAAGATATTTACGTTTAAAATCAAAATATTGTTTCCATTTACTTCCACGTTCAGAACTGCTAGCTTTTTTAGCATCATCGATAAGACTAGTCAACTTCTTATAATACATCTGAAATGTATAGTTATCATAATGGTCAATAACAAATAAAGGTTGAGTTATAGCACCACCATGAATAGCTTGAAACTTAATAAGAAATCCTTTAAACTCATAATCATTATCAACTGTATCAACAATATCTTTAACAATATATTCTTCACTATTGTTTATAATAATATCATTAAAAATATTAACAACAGTAGTATAACTCATTATTAAATCATTACGAGTAATAAGACTCTTATCAGCATCTTGAATAATCATATGTCTTACATGGTTATTCCATTGTGCAACACGACTATTAGTATAAGCTATAATACGATACAAATCAATATTTTTAGTATATTCTTCATCATTAAAACAAGTATCAATTAAATCAGAAAATTCAGTTTGACCACAAACATAAAATCCTTTAGTTTCTTCATTATAATCTTGTCTATTTTTAGATATATAATCAAGAAATCTCCATCCATTCTTATTATCTATATCTTCTCGAAGAAGTTTAAGAAGTTTACTAATAGGATTATTATCTCCTTGTCGTACAACTTCTTTAAGATAATAAGTATTACTAGCAATAAGAAAAGCTTGACTAGTTTTCTCATTAACAGGGGGAAGCTGAGAACTATCCGTAATCTTATAACTTTCATTATAAGCCTGACTATATCTTAGTTGTAATATCAATTAGATTAATATATTTTTCTTTTTCTTCTTTATGAAGTTTAAAAAAATCAAGAAAAATATAACCAGCATGAGATTTCTTAGCACCAGTTATAACTTGACTAACATTTTTGGGAGTGATAATATACAACTTTCTCCGTTTCGATTTTAAATAAAATCTACTCTCTTACGAGATAGTCGATGAACCTTACTATTATCATGTTTCACAACATAATGAGTAGTCTTGGCTGCTGATTGTCATATAATAATAGTTTTTCTAGCGTTCACACTTAGATTTTCATCTTATGTTGTAGCACTATTATCTTCACGAGTTTCCAGCAATTAGAAGAATTTTAACTCGGCAATAGCTTTACCGAGCATTATAACTTTAATTTGAAGCTTCTTACATTTATTACTAATATACTTAACAAGTTTAGTATTAAGCATAGAAGCTTCATCAATAATTAAAACTTTAAGACCATCTAGTTTATCTTTTCCAACAGGATTAAAGGCAGGATTTTCAGGGTCAAAATTTTCAATATTAACATCAAGTCTAAAACCAAATAATGATTGAATTGTATTAACTTCTTTTCCACCAATAGAATTACTAAGAACTCTACAAGCTTTATGTGTAGGAGCAGCACAGCCTATAACACCACCAGACCATTTGCAATTATTAATAACATATTTAATAACAAATGTCTTACCTGTACCTCCAGCACCACAAAGAGCATTAATATATTTCTTATCATCCCAAGGCTGTGCAAGAAACTCAATAAGTTCATGCACAGCTATTTCTTGGTCTTTAGTAAACTTAATGTTAGTATCTTTTCTATTACTATTTGCAATATTAAGATTACCAATCATTACAATTCGTTGTTTACATCAATAAGATTATTTTTAACTTTATCTTCATATTCTTTCCATTCTTGAAAAGCTAAAATAGTAGATTCACTATCACCACGATTATAACACGTAGTAATATGAAATAGTTCCTTAGCAAAAGGCATTTTAACAATTTTACCTTTAGCTATAAGTCCAGCAGCAAAAGGAATATAAAATCTAGTATCAACAGTTTTTCTATTTTCACTATCTCTTATAATTTTAATTCTATGATTATATTCATCTAATCGACGAGCATAAACAACTTTCTTTCCTTTAGTTCTGTAACTTTCACCTGTAATACTATATAGCTTGCCATTATATTCTACTTTATAAGTACCATCAATATATCTAATAATACCTTCACATTTAGCAACTATAATAACATATTTATTGACTATTCCTTTCTCTTTGGATTTACCTACAACTCCAAATGAGAATTTAAAGCTAACCATAGCATACTACTTTCTTTTAATAGTACGCATACGATTATCAACAGCACGAGTAATACCTTTAAAAGTATTATCCTCTGCAAACTTAGCTTTACGAGCAGCCTTTTTAGCAGCTTTCTTAGCAGCAATTTCTTCATCACGTTCTTTTTGTTGTTGAATAACATCAACAATCTCAACATGATAACCACAATAATGAGAAAGAAAATCAATCTTACCACTAGTTCCATTACCAATAGCACTATTTTTAGCTATTTTAATAACTTTACTAGCAGGATTGATTCCAATAACAGCGCCAACATTATTAAGTTGACAAACAACAGAAACTTCATCATACTTTTTCATAAGTACTTTACATTTTTAAAGATTAATAAAACAATTATATTTAATAGTTAAAACTATAATAAATTCAATAATAGTTATATTAGTAGAGCCACTACGCTACGCTCCGTGGCGACCCCCCGTAGAGGATGGAAGCAAGCTAGTCATTAAACTTTCTTTCTAATAATATCATTAAAATCACTAGCAAGTTTACCAATCCTATCTTCAATTCTATCTAGTCTATTTCTATCTCTATCTCTTTTAACTTCCCATTGTTTATTAATATCGCAAATATCAATTTGAATTCTTCTAATCCAATTTTGAGTATCATTAATATCTCTAATAAGTCTATCTAGTTTTCTAGTAACAATGGTAATTCTTATAAAAAGAAGTACAAGTAAACCAAATATAACTCCAAGTATAAAATCAATCATAGAAATAATGATAAAGTTTACGAATAAGTTCAAATCTAGTATCAGTAATATTATAGATTTTAAATGTCTTAGCAACAAAATCAAAATCACCATATTTAAGTAAAGCATCTATATAATCTTTAATATTACTAAGCCACATAATAGCACTAACAGAATATCTATCACTATCAGTATTAGTAATATATTGACCAATACCTTTAGCAATAGTATCAGCAGTTATATCATTAATAATAAACTTATCAGTAAACCAATTATCTTTTATATACTGTTTATCAGTATATTTATCACGAAAGGTTTTAGATAGTTTATTACATAAATCAATATAAGAACGAGCAGCAGTTCTATTATTATGATTAACAAATTGAACATCTTTAACTTTAAGAGTTAAGTTCATACCACATTCAATAATACGAACTTTAATTTGTTTTTTATCTTCATTAATATATAGAACAATAGCAAGTTTATCTTTCCAATAACCAGTATTCAAAGTAACTATATCATAAAGTTTAACTTTAAATCCAGATGTAATAGTACCATCAATTTGTTTATAAGCAACATAATTCATAACAAAACTGTATTAAATTTTTAGTTTAACATTTATTAGCTAGTTCTTTTGCCCTGTATTGAACTCAATATTAATCGTGATAGATTAATCAGATTATATATGAAAATTCAACAGAGAGCAAAAGAGCCATATCTACGAATGTGTTATGAACATAAATAGCTAGTCATTTGTGGCAGGCTCATTATTCTGTTCATTATTCTTACCAGCACGTTTAAGACGTTCTTTAAGAATATGTTCAGATACAGAACCAAGTTTACATTCACTAACATTATAACTTATACCTTTAGCATGAGTTACAGTATATACAATAGGATAATCAATATATTTATTATTACCTATTGTACGTTCAGCTTTAGTAACCCCAACGCCAGTTACAATGCCAACACAAACACCAAGTTTAGTTTGATTATGATATTGATAAGTATATTCCATATATACCACCTGTCCTTTTTCAAACTTAGCTTGTTCTTCAATGTATCTATCTAATAGACCATCAAAAATAAAAGAATCATAATTATCCATTTTAATTATATATTTAAAGTTAATAATATACATACTAAAAAGCCTAGCACTATCTTCACAGACAATGCTAGGCAAATCTACAAAACGAAATCATATAAAACGAAATGTTTGATACAGACATTATTATTACTAATTTCACAATCAATAATAATAGAATAATTAACACCAAATAAAATATGACATATAACACTTGGACTATGATAAATATTAATAGCACTATCTTCACAGACCGTACTATTACAAAAGTTACAATTAGAAATTAAAACGGATAATAACAATATCATAGTTTCGGAGTTCAATTCCTCCATCATCAGCAAGTGAAATAATACTACTATCTTCACAGACAGTAGTATTAGAAATAAAATCAAAAACTTATGTGGGATTATTTAGCAGATTTATTTGCTTTTCTACGTTTAAGTTCAGCATAAATTTCATCATCACTAAAATTCTTAAACTTATTCTCCTGTTTATTATTATCAACAGATTGATTAATCATTTTAATCATTTCCTTATATTCTGCATTAGAAGTATCAATAATATGTTGAGCAATCAAATTATTAATTTTAGTATTAGCTTCAACAATATTAATAATCATATCTTTAGCATATTTAGGAAAAACAGCAATAATAGGTTTAAGTATATCTTTATCTTCAATTATACTATCCCAACGATTAATAAGCCAATCAAGTTCAAATCCATTTTCAGTAACAAGTTTAATAATATCTTCTTGAGTTTTACCAAAATCATTAGTATATTTTTGTTCTTTAAGAACATATACAAATAAAACTAAACCTCTAACATATTGGTCTGGAGATAAACCTTTATCTTTAATATCATTAATGAATTTATTAATAAGTTCGCAATCTTCTTTATAGGTATCACAAGTAATACTATCACAAGATTTACCAAAAACTTCATCAAGAATAACTTTAATATTAATATTTTCCATAATTTTATTTATTTAATCATAATAACCAAAAACATCATTTTCAGGGTCAACAATAGGACTATCATCAACTATTGGTTCCCAAGCAATATCGTCAAAATCTTGACTTAGACATTCTGCATGAATTTCAACACCTTCAACATTATTATTGAAATATGTATCATCTTCAACAAAATAAATATCAGTTCTTTCCATATCTTTATATATAAAATAAACTCCGAATAGAGGATGATTATCATCAACTAGTTAACTATAACAAACCCAATAAACAAAATGGATAAAAATGGCAAGCAAATGAGAATTAGCTTTAATAAGCTCAACAGCACTATCCATCCTCTACGGGGAGTCTATACTACAAACTTAGCTAGCTTCAGAATCTTTATTCTTTTTATGAAGTTCAGTTTCAGTATCAATCATAATACCAATAACTCGTTGACTATCACTAGCAACATCAGCATGAGCCTTAACTAAAGCATCAATAAATAAATCATCTGTATATCTATATTCTCTACGAAGACCACCATCAGCAGTAACTCTAAACTTATTCCATAAGAAGTCAACATAAGCACCTTTAGAATTATATATTCTTCCATCATCTTCAAGAGCATGAAGAATATTAAGAGAAGTATGACGTCTAAATGCAGCATTGAATTTAACAATACAAACTACATCAAGAATATGTTGAGGAACATTAATTCCAACAGGAACACCACGTTTATCAGTCTTAGCATCTTTAAAATCATTATCTTCATTAGCTTGACTAACAACAGTAGTTTGTTCTTCCTGTTTACGAACTTTACTTTGTTTCTTCTTCCTAGCTTTATTCTTAAGCTGAACAGTTTCACTACTAACAACAGCATTAACTTGTGTATCTTCTTCAGGAACAACAAGTTTACCTTCTTGTATAGCTTCTTCTAAACTTTCAGCCATATTTTTCTTTCTAGGCTTAGATTGAACATTACTAGTAACATTATCAAAATTTACCATAACACTTATAAGTTTAAGATTAATATTATTATCAGTAGCAATATTACTCTACTGAACAACACGACAAATATAATAATTAAATATAATACTCCAAATATATTATAATTTATTTATACTATAATTCTAACTAATAATTAATAGCTATATTAAAATAACTAAAATAGTTATAGCAATAGGAATTAACTTACCACGAGTATAATAAATATCAATAATATCAAGAGTATCATTAGTATAAAGAGAATCAGTAATATCAAGAATATTAAGAATATCATTAGTAATACCACCAGTAATATTAGCATGACTAGTATTAATAGTCATTATAATACTGATAGTATTAATAGTGCTATTATTAGCTAGAACTAATGCTGTTGGTCATTATGACTAGAAGTCTTATTAGACTTGGTAATACTGTTAGGACTAGTCTTAATAACGATTGTATGACTAATCGTCATGACGAACGTCAATGAGATGATAATGATGATGCTATGACTGAAACTGATAGTGATATAACTAGAGGTTATAATGTTGGAACTAGAGATTATGATAGTATAACGAGAAGTTATAGGAGAGAAAGAGAAGGAGTGGAACTAATACTAACAACGATGATATAACTAGAGGTTATAACTAATGGTTATGAAGATATAACTAAAGGTTATAATGAACGAGAATGAGAGAAGTGGAACAATAGGTTTAGATTGATTAGGAAGAGGATGAAGAGAAGGAAGTTTGGTATTGAAAGGAATACCAGCAGGACTAGTCTCTTCAGCATGACCATCTCCACACTTATCTCCACATCCATCTCTATCATAATCATTCTCATCTCCACCATCAACCTCAATTTAACCCTATTTGAGCCACATTCAACTCCACATTTCATTCTCCACGAAATCCACATTCACCACTTTCATCTCCATATCCTCTTTCTCCACATTCAATACCTCTCGTCACCTTTAATTTCACCTCTATAACTTTTTGTTATGAGAGTAAATCTCCATGACCAATATCAGTATAACAAAATGTTATAGGAGTAAATCTCCATGACCAATATCAGTATCAATATAAGTCATCACTAGTTCTATCTCCATTAGTTTCGTCATGACGAATATCATCAATATTATCATTAAGATTATCATCATGACGAACTCGATTAGTAATGCTAATCCGAAGAACTTGTGGAGCAAGTTCTGAAGCATCACTAATTCCTATGCTACTAGTATCACTAGTAGCATAAGTATGACTAACTCTAATTGTTAATAACTGTAATTATAACTAAATTAATATATAGCTAAATTCATGGGTAGACCCCCCGTGGAGGATGGATGATGAAATAACTAGCTAATATTCAGTAAGTTAAACATTACTACCCCTGTATTTTAAACTAGCGTTTATGCTATTGCAAGCTAGCTTGCTAGCATAGCTAGTTTAAAATATAGTAGGATGTTTGACATTACCAAATTTAGCTTGATTATTTTAGCATTCATTAACACGGAGGTTTATCCATGACTATTAGCATTATTAATATTAGTATAGCTAAGTTCAGCATCATGGGTTATTCGGTGGCTACTGTTGCAAGCAACAGCAGCCATAAGCTTACTAGCTTAACTAGTCTTACTAGTACCATCAGGCTCAATAGGAGATTCTCCACGAACTCCACTTTGAGTTAGAACAGTATTAATATCACGAGCGATACTTTTTAGTTCACCACTAATATTAACTCTAAGTTTATCAACAACAGCATATACTTGTTTGATATCATTAGCACTACCATTAGTGGTTATATTAGTAATAACAAGAGGGTGCTTAATATTATCAAGACTAAGTTTAGTAAGTTCAACAGAAGTTATAGAATTATCATTCTCAACTTCAATAGTAGTAATAATACGATGTACTTTCATAATGTTTAATATTAGGATAAGACTTATCAGAACTTGCAGCTAGTTCATGACTGATAAGACTTATCAGACTGTTAAGTTAGTTTGCTGCAATCTATTTAATGTTGATAATGAGCATTGCCATGTTGTTTACTAGCAACAACATCAACAAAACTATTGTTGATAACATCAGTGCTACCAACCCGAAGGTCAGTAGCACCATGTTCATTAGAACGGTACGTCGTCATCGTTCATTGCAGTAGCAACAAAACTAGCCGCTTTAGCTTTAGCCTCACGCTTGGCAGCAATGGCAGCACGAGCATCGTCCATAAGCTGTTTGATAAGTGCATTATAAGCACCAACAGTTACAGCATCATTAGGTTGCTCGATACCTATAATATGATATACATAACGATCATAATCTACAACATTATAAAGATTATCTTTACGTGTAAACGGATTACGTTCTTGTACACCAGCAGCAACAAACTGACAAAGTATGCTAATATTAACGCCAGTTAAGTACATACTAGCAAAGCCAGCTTCAGCAGCTTCGGCAATATAGTTCACGAATCGACCGTAGAACTTGTCTTTGCGCATCACTAGCAATACTTGATTAAAAGGTGTTTGTATAGCACCAAGCATACCCATTCTATGAGTACCATCAGGCATACTTTGAGCACCTTTAACAGGATTACTAATAGTAACAAATGCATTAAGGTAAGATTTGCCATTTGCAGCAGTTCGTTCTTGACAGTCAATATTAGTAATAGTAGTATTAACTACATGACTATGACCGTCAGTACAAATAGACTTGACAATAGCTTCGATAGTCTGAACTTGTTCAGTTTTTGCAGCATTAGCTTGTTCAACACTTGTAGCTTGTTCAACTACGTTAACATTCTCAGGAGCAACAGCAGCACCTTGTGCAGCTTGAGATAAACCTTTTACGTCTGGCATGACTATTAAGTTTTTAATTATGCTAATCAGTAGCATTACTGGCAATTGTTCTTCAACTGCAAAGTATTTAATGTTGATAATAAGCAGCATTAACTAGTAGAGATTAATCTCTACTAAGATAACTAACAATAGCCGATAGTATTCCAAATACAACAGCAGTAATCTGTTCATCACTAGTTGGCTCTACTTTCAATGCTAGTATGATAGCTGGCATCATCAGTATGATTGCAACTAACAATAATGGTTTGTTTGTTCTCATAATGATTAGTGTTAATAGTTAGTAATGTAATGAGATGAATAATCTCAATGTATTTAATGTTGATAATGAGAGTGAGAACTTTACTTTCTCCTAGAACTTGACGGGGGTGTCCAAGTCCAGTTTGAACACCCACCCCTTATACTCACTAGCCTCATCAAAACACTAATACATTTCATTTTATTCCCCATCTTTATCACCTTCATTACCTTTATCTTCTTCATTACCTTCATTACCTTTATCTTCTCTATCATCTTTTATCATCACTTAATTATCATCATCTTTACTATATTATCCATCTTCATTTTTATTATTATCGTCTTTATCCTCCTCATTATATTTACTATCACTTTTATTATCTTTATCACTCTCATTAACTCTATCAACTTTAGGCGGGGGTAGTCAATCAAGTTTAACATGACCGGGGTTATACTCACTAGCCTCA